>Ga0209611_10000467_pt1 | contig 60044 bp, 44 predicted proteins | sample S1TSphgellanicum_3_FD_187693 | JGI IMG/M metagenome (GOLD analysis project Ga0209611, IMG submission 187693) | Host-associated microbial communities from peat moss isolated from Minnesota, USA - S1T2_Fc - Sphagnum magellanicum MG (SPAdes) (version 2) | ecosystem: Host-associated > Plants > Peat...
GTAGCCCTCGTCGAGATCTTTCCAACGCCATGTCGCACGCTCAAATCGGACGTCGGGAAGAGGTCGATTCCCGACTTTTAGTGGTCGGGAGTCAAATTGGCAGTTTGACTCCCGGCCCTTCTTTTGCTCATAACTTGAGCTGCAGATGTCCGAATTGCCAATGCGAGGGCATTTTCGATATCTACGTTTCAAGACCTTTCTAATGACACCAAGAACACCCCAATACGAGGTGTTTTGGTCCTTTCTGTCGAGCTCCAAACATTCGGGAGTCCCGGAAGACTCCCAACCTCCAACTTTTCCAAGTGTTGGGCTTCACCCCCACACTTGGCCAAAGTGGGGTTGCGACAGTAGCCTTGGGATTTTAGGGTTTTAGTTTTCTAGGTATGCAAAATCTAGCTTGTAGTTGGTTGTTGTGGTGAGCTTGAGCACACTCCTTCATGTTTGACTCGTTCGACTAACTTTAGGGTTGTAACTTGTCTAGTGGCACCATGGAAATTGTAAATGTTTGAAGAACATACTATAATACATTGTTGAATTTTGAAGGCAAACCAAATGTTACATTGTTATAACATGCTACAAACACTAGAAGATAAACTTACATTTGCAACTGGTGTTTGCAATTACTTTTTAGTCATAAACAAGATATTACAACTAAAAGTTCTTTAATCATTTAAAACTAGCCGCAAGTGCAAATTAGTCACAAATTTAATGACATCATTAATGTTTGGATGGAGGTACAAAATATGTATATGATTTTATCCACCATATGGAATACCACATGTGTATGGGCATTTGTGAGTAGGGTGCAACTATTTTCGTAGCATCCAAAATCAAACCACTTTTTGGAACCTAATCTTGATAAATGGTAGCATTTGATTAATTAACCCACTATGATCTTGGAATAATCTAAGATGTTCAATTCATATGTTTGGTTAGTCTTAAATCGTGCCACGTGGTGTAATTATAAATTGCTACATGGCATACTAGGCTAAATACATAGTTACTTAGTTAGGTAGGTAGGTCCTACCTAAATTAAATACCTATTTAAGTAGGTAGGTAAGATGTACCTACCAACCTAAACTAGATACCTACCTAAGTAGGTGGGTAAGATCTACCAACCTACCTAAACTATATACCTACTTAAGTAAATACCTACCTACCTACCTAAAGTAGATAGGTAGGTAGGTAGGTAGTTAAATAGGTCAGGGAAGTATGTAAGTGAGGGGTGAAAATACATAAATACTTATTTTTATTTTGGATTTTCCCTTTGGTTAAACCTTTTTGATTGGCTCATCCCAAATGTCACATTGTTTCAATATGAAGTTACAATACAAAGCACTTTTTTTATATAATGTTCAAGATGGAAATGGAAGACAAAGAATATGAGATAAAAATTGAGGTTGCAAGTAAATAAGTAAGTAGGTAAAGTAAATAAATAAATAAATAAATAAGTGATTAACTAATTAATTAACTAACTATTTAACTAGCTAACTAATTAATCAACTACCCACCTACCCACTTATCAACCTATGTACTATTTATTATTCCACTATCTATAATAGGTTATAATAGTAGCAATAACTATTATTTAACAATTATTATCAACTAATGAACTAGTTAATAATAATAATTCATCAATCATTGTTAATAATTTTATATATAATGATTGACTACTAACTACTTTTATGACCTAACTAATAATTAATAAATTCAATTATCAATTAATAGTTCATGAATAAAAAAATAGATATTTGAAATATTAAATCATTAATAATTAATAATTTTCAAATAAATAATTTTATTGAATAAAATAAAATATTAATTATTCACTACATATTAACCATTAATTATCAACTAATTAGTGAATTAACTAATCATTATTAATTAATCACTATTATTACTTAATTAATTAACTTGTAACTATTAGTAGTTATTACCTATTTGTATAGTATGATTAAAAGATGTAACCCCGTTACAAATTTACATACTATTGATATACTCTTATTGGAACCATAGTATCAAAGTCATTTAACCTTAATAATATAAACCTTGGATGCACATGTAATATGGACATTATATATTCCTTATATAAATATCTTTAATAAAAAGTTAATATATTCATAATATACATCTGTAATTTTATGTATGATTGATGTAATTTAATATGCTCTAAATATGAACTAGATATGACTTCAATACACCCATTATACATAACCCCATTATACACATGTACATCCTAATGTATCCCTAATAAAAATTTAAATACATTTAATGCACCTTTGTATACCCATAAAATTGCAACTAATTTTAGTCACATTTACAACTAAAAGGCCTTTTAGGATGAAAATATTGGTAAAAATCATGTCATTGAAAGAATGAATAATCCAATAGTTGCTACATAATCATAAAAATGACCCAAAAAATTGGTCACTTGATTTATAGTTGCAAATGTTACCACAATTAGTTATAAGTGACAATTAGTTGCATGTACTTGTAGATGGAGTGGTTGCATTTTGGCCTATTTCTACTAGTGAAAGGAATGAAGAGGTTGTTAGCATTTATTTCAAAACTTGGGAAGGTTTACAAAAATCAAAATTGTTGCCATCTTTTACAAGGGAACTTTTGAACATGTATATTTATTTATCCTTCTCTTTTTATCTTGCTCTTTGTGGCAAGGTATCTCTCCTTTTGTCGATTATGTAGATTTTTTTTTTTCTTTCTCACTAAGTTGAGTTTTATGTTTGTTTAGATATTTGGTGGTTGGAGACTTACTCACTACACACACCTTGCTTGTAAACATTTGAGTTATCTTTTCTTCTTCACCTTTTAAGATTCATAACTCATTTAGTTTTGACTTTGTATTTGGTGTTTCTATGGTTAAAAGGTATTATGGTCCATTACCTTTCAAAATATCTTCCAATCAATGTGCTTCTATAAGCATTTGTGAACAAGCTTGTATATTCAATTTGAATACCTCTCTATTTACATGAACCATAAGTTGTTGTAGTTGAAATCTTTTGAATGGGTTGCCAATCTATTTGAGCTTGGAGAGTGGTCATACAAGAAACTAATTACTATGTTGATTATTCATCATGTATGTGGTTGTCCAAAAATTACATTTTTCTCAATTTTTGAAAGATTGTGGGCATTTGGACAAGTTGGTGAAATTGAAACAACTATCACATTTAAAAAGGACATGGAAGTTTCTGTATTTTAGGTTCATCATGTTTGAAGAAATGAATTCAACACAATATGCATTGAAAGAACCATGCAAAAATATTTATGTTAATTCCTACCTATATTGATTTTTTTCTTATGTACTCAAAATGAGTTGATATGCATTGTTTCCCTTTTTGTTTTCTCTTCAATTTTTTGTGTAATGTGACCTTTTTGTGTTTCATCACATTAATCATGTTTGGTGATTATCTCTTTATAGCCCATCAAATTATAATTTGCAATTTATCATCTTTTGGCATATCTAATGAAAGGACTATGTTTGACGAATCATGGTGAAAGTTGTACATTGGGGGCTTGTCATTGGGAACCCCAATGATACTTTGTTGAACGTCTTCTCATAGTATGGAGAGATTGAAGAAGGTTTTTTGCTTATGACAAGAAGACCAATAAGCCTAGATTAGCACCACAATGAAAATTTCACTAATTAATTTAGCTTCAACTCCTTTTACATTATTAAACCAACTAAAAATTGGGGCTCTTTTTTTCTCTTATCCCAAGACTCATCCTTGCATTCTAATTTGGAGGCCAATCCACTTGAATCAATTAAGTTTTAATATTGTTAGGTTTTGTGATGCAAGCATTAAGGTGGGTTTTGCAAATTTTGTGACATTTAAAACAATTAAAGGAATTAAAATAACTATGGATGATTCCAAGAAGAATATTAAAGTAAGTTTTTGTCTCCAATAGAAAGTCTTGAACATGAAACTTATAGGAGAGAGTTTTTTGGTTATAACCTTATAAGGTTCAAGGGTTTGATATCCATGTGCGACAATAGACAAAGCCATTGCATAGGTGTGATTATCAATAGTTCATGATAGCATGAAGCCAAGGTTCTAAAGGTTAGCAAGGATTCTAATTCACTGTGACAAATTCATTTAACTTGTAGATTGGAAAATGGTGTAAAATTTTTGGTGGATCCATTAAAAGTATGTTGATTTATTATGTCCACAAAGGGTTTTTTCATATGACTCATATTAATTTGAAACTTCCATAATGCATTTTGGAGTGTTGTTAATTGGTATTTGGTTTTGTAATACCCAAATCCCACCAATTTGGTGTTTTGTTTTCCCTTCTACACTACATGTGGTATGTTTCCAACATACACCAATTCTATATTTTTTTTAAAAATTGCATTCTGTTGAACATCAAATTTTGAAATCCCACAACAACATTTTGATTAATGTTTGAAAGACATTAATTATGCCATGGTATGCAATTGGACAATTAACTTGGGAAGCTATCAATACAAAACTATAACAATTGGAGAGATCTTCACTCCACCACCATAGTCTTAACCATAAGTGTTTTTTAGCATTACTTTCCTTTTGCAAATTTTGTGTAAATTAGCCTATTAATTGATGGTAATTATTGTCAAGGGGAAAATAGTCAAAGGTTAAATCCATAATGGAAATGCTACCTAATGGGAGTATCGTTAATGAATTACATTTAAGGTAGAATAATCAAAAGTTAATTCACAAAAGAATTCTAATAAAATAATATTTGCTAAATCTTTTGGTCTCACTAGCCTAGAAGGCCTCCTAATAATTGTTCAATTACTAGTGGTAAGTTCATACTTATTGTCCTTTATTTACTATAAGATGAAGCCACTAAAATAGTTAGTTTTTAGTATATAAAGTAACTTGCCACTAACTAGGAGATGTGAAGGAAATTAAAATAAATAAAAAATATATAAAAGGATAAAGGAAACCCATGTGTGTTGGGGAATCACTTTTGGTTCCTTATTATTTTTTGGGTTCATTCCTTTATTTTCATAAAAAGTTATGTCACATTTTGTTTTTATTGTTTTCCTTAATATCTTGGATGCAAAAAAAAGTATTAAATATTAGTTTGATGTAGAAGTAATAATTGTAGTAAAAAGGTAATCAACTTGAAGGTAACATCTTTTAGTTTAGTTTTCTTTTCTTTTCATTTTATTTTTAAACATATTTGCTAGAAATTAGTCATTGGATAATGACTACAATAAGAAAATAACTACAACAGGAAAGTTGCTAACAACATGGAGGTAACTAAAACAAAAAGGAAGTTATAACAAGATAGTTATTGTTGTATGAAGGCAATAACTACAAACATGAAGGCAATAGCTAGAATTGTGAAGGCACTAGGTTTAGTATGACATTTTGTTTCATTGGGGTATTATCCAAGGACTAGAAGGTAGTTACCTTCCAAAACCTTCATTATATATTCTAGTTTTCATAGAATTTTTTTTTTAAAAAAATCATTGTAAGTTTTTAAGTTGAAGGCAAAACTACCTTTCATCATCTTTATTTAATTTTTACTTGGTAGCCTTGCTTTCATGGTAATAGCTAAACTATCAATTCTGCAATTTTACATGGCTAGTTAAGGGTCCAAAAGCTCTAAAGAGGTTGGTCAATTGTGATTTTTTCAAAAGTAGATATATCACTATAAGTCCAACTATAAATATGTGTGTCCTACTACTTGAGCCATGAATATTGTTGCAACAAACAATAGTTGCGTAGCAAGAATGTAACATATTGTAGTTAATCCTTGGAAATGGATATTCAATATCCTTTTTTGTATCTCTTTGAATCACTTTGAAAGGTACATTGTGAATCAATTCCTTTGATAACAATTTGTCAATCCTTGACATTGAGACTTCCATATTAGACAATTTTCACTTCCTTTTATGGAAAGTGTATTGTTTTTTATTCACACCAATTTCTCCTTCTTCTTCAACATATGATATATAACTTTCATCATAAAATTCAAGAAATGATCTTAGGAAATGAGCATCAATGTTTTAGATAGTGGCCACTTCCAAATTGTCATTATTGTAAATTTAAATGTCAGTTTCACAATCCACCGTGTTTAGTTCAACATGATTCTCACCTAGATCACTAAAAATTACATATCTTGGATCACATGCATCAACTTGCCTTCTTGAAACAAAAACCCAACATTGTTTAAAAGATCACATTTTTTTCCTCACCATTAAAACCATCCTAATGGTGGAACACTTGATTGTTTGTTAGGTTCCACTTCACAAGTTCTTCCCAAGTTGTTGGAATTGTTCATGATTCTTCCAATAGTCTCTAACTCAGAAGCATTATCACCATCATTGTTATTTTGTTATATTCATCAAACTCCTCCTGATTTTTGTTATTAATTTCACCATCCATGATAATTTGTGGGATGTGACCATCAAATTAGCATGAAGGGAGGTTGACAAAGTTTGGTTGTCCTACAAAATAAGTTTTTTTTTTTTTGGCAAGATTCTTGAAGCTTAGTTCTTGTGATCAAGTGATTGATAATGAAACTAATTCAACTTTCAAAAACACATATTTTGCTATCCAAAAGACATTTTGACCAACTAATGTCCCAAAATATTTTCGCTTGAAATTGAGCAGAAAAATAAACAACTTACAAATGAATAAAAAACAAATGTGACTAAAACAACAATACATTTCATTTTTCTATTCTAGATTATCCAAACATGGGAACCATAATCCATCGTGGAATCTTTGCAATGACTATATCCAATTTGAACTCTCCCATTTGTGTTCATCAAATCCCATAGATCAATGGACTCCCCATTTTTTAACAAGTCTTCCATGTCTTTGTCTTGATAAACAATTCGACCACTTATGACTTTTCAATTCACTTGTGCTCATAATGTTCTTATGTAAACCAATATACTTACATAGCTCTCATTCTTAATATCACCTTACTAAACCCTCATGTATCCAATGACATGACATCCCACAACTAACAATTAAATGAAACTTTTTACATTTACTTTGGGCTTTGAGGTTAGAACATTGACTAGTCAACTAACACCTTATAGATAATCTTCAAGCCATGTGGGAAGCAAGTTTTGACCTAACAAGTTTTTTCCTTGGGTTCACACCTTAAGGGAAGAGTGTTGGCATGGGCAATTTAAGGGGTTATTTCCCTAGCTTCATGCCTTGTGGGATGAATGTGTTCGATATTGAAGGAATTATTCCCTTGGTTTTGAGCCTTGTAAGAAGAGCATCAAGTGGTCATTTGGTGTTTTTCTTCTTTTTCCTTCAAGGAGAGAGTATTGGGTGTCCACTTGACATTTTCTTCATGCTTCCACCCTCGCAAAAAGAACATCAAGTGGCCACCCAAGACTTCTTTTGTGTTTTGAATGGCTTCCCAACACATTTTTTGTCCTTTTTCCTCATGGGAAGAAAGCCAAGGTTTTTTCCTAGGATTGTGTTTTGCCAAAAGAGCATTGGGTAGCCACCAAATACTTTTCACTTAAGTTCATGCATTGTGAGAAAAGTAAAGCATTAGGTGGCCGGGCTTGATGTTTCTCTCCTAGGAATGCTCTTCACAAGGAAAAAATTGGGTGGATGCTTGATGTTTTTTTCTTGGGTTCATACATTGTGAGAAGAATGTTTAGCAATCATACAATGTTTTCCACCACAATTTGTGTATTGTGGAAAAAACCTTAGTGTTGAATGACCACTTAGTGCTTTTGTTTTGTTTTGTGTCTCATGAAAAAAACATTAAACAACCACCCAACATTTTCTCTTGTCTACTAGGACCATTCCTTGTAGGGAAAATGTCAAGTGACCACCCATTTATATTCTCCTAGGTTTGGTGCCTTGTAAGAAAAACATCAAACGACCACTTCACATTTTTTTCTTGGGATCATTGCTTGTGGGAAGAGTGTTAGGCATCCACCTAACATTTTCTTGGGTTTGTGTTTAGCAAAAGGAACATTGGGCACTTGCCCAACGTTTTTTTCCTAGCTAAATCCTAAATGTCATCTACCCACTCTTTAAAGTTGACCAATTCATCTTTTGAACAAAATTTTTGCCTACTTCTCAACATGGCATGTAGACCATCTAAAGACTAAATCAAGGTGTCTGAGTTGAAGTGTATGATTTACAAGGTAAAAAATAGTTGTAAAGGTGTCTCACTCAAAAATATGAAATGTCCAATTGAAATGTCGCTTTTGGTGGCCCAAAGTGGGATCGATAGGCAACATACAAACTATAGTTCATTGTAGCATGATTGACAAGATAAGTAGAAAATTTAATCAAATTGTAAAAGCAACCTTAAGACTTTAAAAAGGAATAAAATGAAAGCAATATCTTAACCACATTATTTTCACTTTCTTTTTTGACATCACTGAAGTATTAATTTTGCCTTATTGTTTCATGAGAAACCTACTCTTCCCTTCCTCTTGTTGTTTCCATTGAATTTTGTCTCACATTGTGCTAGAGTTCTCCATTGCTCAAATTGTTCAAATTGTTGATGGCAAACTGCAAACACAATGTCACTTTGGAATGATGGAGTGATGAATGGCAAAACATGCAAAGTGATGGTGCAACAAAGTGAGAGGTGTCTATGGCACAATGATGGCAGAGTGCACAGAACAACGACATGAAAAGACACAGTAAAATTGTGCAATAAAAAGATTGCACAGAAAAATGACTGCAAAGTTTGCACAAAGCAATGTGAGGAGAGTTTGGACTTGAGACCTAAAGCAAATCATAACTATGGCGATGGCAAAAACTGATTAAAAACTGATTGTGTTGTTGATAGACTATTGTTAGTGTTAAACACCAAATCTTCATATTCCAAAAAATTTAGATAATAGACCGATTCTCAAACACAAACCTTAACTCTAAAAGTTAGGGTAAACGTTAGTGCTGCCATGTCAACTTCCATGTCACCTATTTATTAACAAACATGTGCTTGTCAGAACATTGATACTTGTAGACCTCTTTATCGGTCAACACAAACTTCATGTATAAATGTAGCATTATTTAAATACCAATGTTCAGATGGTACCTAATTTTCTGTTATTACTGGTGTCTCATCACTAAGATGTGTTGGGGTGAGAATTGAATGTCAACTTCATGTTTATTTTATACCATTTAACAACTAGAATTGTTACTAGATGTCCATATTTCCATGGCTACACCTGTTTCTGGCTCAGAGTTCTTGGAGTTACTCCCCCTTCTTTTCAAGAACAAAAAAGTACAAGTAAAAGAAATTTTTTTGAAGTTGGTCAATTTTTCCAAGTAATACTGATAATAATAATGCAACAATTTGTTTTTGCACATGGAATTCATTTCCCTCATTCTTTTCAACTATTAATATCCCCATTGCCTAAGAAGCAAACTTCACCACCAACAAGTGTCAATGAAACTACTGAAATCTGACAGTCTTACACCTGCATGCACTCAAATCATGTTGAAATAATATGGATTGCGGTATAAGTTCCCACCCCTCAAAGAGAAGTAATCAGTGACCATAACACTGTAATGGCAAACTGAAGTGGCTGCTCTTAATCATATCTGATTCTTGCAATGGTGGACCAGCAATTATAAACAAATTATAGCATATGAACAGAATCACTGAGCAGATATACCCTTCACAGACCATACTCCATCTACCGTTCTCTGTACTTCCGATTTGAAGTGTTCCTCCTTCACACCTCTTGTTGTTTTCACCACCAATTCAAAAACTGTTATCTCCTCCTTAACCTGGACAGAAATTTCACCAAGTTAGCTCAATAATTTCCTTCACAGAAAAACAATTCTCAAAAACAGGCTTACAACTAATGTTCCAGGCTGCCAAAAAGAGCTCAAATTAGTGTCCCAAGCAAAGAGACATAGTAACTTTCATAAGGATCCAATTTCCAAATGCCCTAACATTCAGATTCCAATTGCTATACTCAAACTGGAGGAGTGAATGACACTTCAGAAACTGCATTGGTCATTAAATACGCTACCAAAAAGGAAACATACTTCATTCCTCCCCAGGTCAATCCGGATTAACAGTTTGTCAAGATTGCATAGAGATTGCAAGAATATGTAGAGGTTTTGCAACCACATAACCATTTTCCAAAGAAAAAAATCATTCAATGCAATTGTCTGCCATTAACTACTTCTAACAAATATTGGGTATCAGGAATAGCCAAAGTTGTGTACCAATTACCACAGCATTAGATTTCCCACCTTTAGAAAATCACTATTTTGCTCAAAATTTCTCCATTCAACAACTCAAAACAGACAAAATGATAGAAATAGTTGATGATTTGTTCCAATACCACAAGGCAAAAGAGGCATTTGAACTATCCTATATATTACAATATCCAGGGACAGGACAGACCTCTGCTTGAGCAGACACAACTTCGCTAAGCTCAAAGGGTGATAGAGAGTTAGAGCCCTGCTGCAGCTTATTCACCACATGCCCAGCAGCCTCCCTCACCACTGGGTCATTTGCTGGCACAGTTTGCAAGCCTGACGCAGGGCCATGACTACCAATATTGCCAGAGGAAACTCCTAAATGTGCACCCAACACCACCATACTTCTGCTTTTAGAGCTTGTCAGAGCAACTGAGCGCAAAGGTCACACTGGACTACTATTAGGGATAACAATATGATGGAACTCCCTTCCAACTCTTTTATCGAAAAGACCTGGCCTGGGACTGAAAGATGAAAACTTATGCTTCATCCAGTTTGTTTAAACCACAGAAACACAAGAGGTAGGCATAGGTGACATGAACAGAGGAAAAATTTAATCAGAAAGCATGCCAAAACTGAAAAGCTCAAAAAAAAGTAATTCTCAAAAAAGACTTCTAAACCCAACATAAGTTTCAGCAAGAAGACAACTCGGAAATGAAAAATCGTAATTTACAAACTTGAATCACCTTTTACAAAATGGCAAAATTGTTGAAGTCCAGAAGAAATCATTGCCAGTTTGAGAGATGCAGAGATAACATTCAATCCAAGCTATTGTATGTTTTTACTGACAAGAAGGATTCAACATCAACACTCTCCGGTATGTGTGTTCTTGATGTAGGACCACTACATACACTACTAATCGCTAAACAACAACACCAAGTCTGCTGTCTCACTTTTGTAATTTATCATCAAAGGCCAGGGTAAGGAGGGAACAATTAATCAACCTTTCTTCACACCCAGATCAGCAGTAGTGAACCCAGCCTGCGTGGGGGCAGGCTTGAAGTCTTCCAGCTTCTTAAAGTTCTCCCATGGCTTGACCCACACCTTTGCATCATATAGCTTAGGGTTGCCGGCCTCCTGTACCTCGATGGTGAGGTGATAGATAGTACCCTGCACAACCTGTTTCTTGGCTGACACCACCTTTGAGAAGGTCAGCTTCTCCAGGGTATTCTGCATGAAACCAATCCACAACAAAATTTTGAAGTTGGTAAGCAAACCTCTGACAGGGATATCCATGTTCGAAACCCAACCCCTCACTTCCATAGTCTCATCACCCTTCCGAGACAAAGAGAAATATAGAAAATTGCACATGATTCCGCCACGATTTGAACAAATCATCCCTTGGTGACCACCAAAAAACACCAAAAAGAAAGACAGACAAAAAAAACTACTTTCTTCTTGCAGAAGCATCATTCTTCAAAAGACCACGAATCTAAAGACGCGTCATTCTTCTTCACCAGAAACAAAACCGCACGATTGATAAAGACATGGAAAAAACTGTGGCACGACACTCTCACTCAAGCCAATTCTCCCGAGAACGTAAAGACTAACCGTTTGGTTGTTGTGCTCAGTGACAGCGAAATTAGCGAGCTCTTCCACTTCCAAATCATTGGAGATATTCTCGACATGTTTTGGCTTTCCCAACATGATGCCTGCCTTCCAAACAAACAAACAAACAAAACAGTGCCGACCTCTTCAAAGTTCTTGTTTCTTCGGCGATCTTCAACAAAATCGAGCTTTGCGAACTGCTCTAAACAAAATTTCCTTCTTCCTCCTCAATCTGCTCGCAACAAGGGAAAGCTCTAAAGGACCGCAGTGAATGTGTGGGGAAACGATTCTACTCGATTGCTAACAGAGTGCTTGGCACAGCGTTTTCTAGAGGCCAGATACACACACACACAGCTACATGGACCCAAAAAAAGACACTTTTAAAAGGTGCATTCACACTTGGTGTTAGGGACTCTAGTGTTGAGTCCCCTAACACCGTGCTAGTCAATTAGGACTTCAACCTACTTACCCATTAAGCATTTTTATGTTAAGCTAGCATTCACACTTGGTGTTAGGGACTCTAGTGTTGAGTCCCCTAACATCATGCTAGTCATTTAGGACTTCAACCTACTTACCCATTAAGCATTTTTATGTTAAGCTAGCATTCACTTTAACATTAAGTTATCACCTATTTAACATTACATTCCACCTAGGATGCCACCTAGATTTTTATTTTAGACTGGCTTAACATCAAGTGTGAACGCACCTTAATGCCACCACAACTCCCCTTTCGCTATGTATAGAGAGAGAAGCGAATCTTGGCCACGCAAGTTATATCTTCCTTTGTCCTGTATTATTTATTCCGAGAGCCAATGCAGAGCATCTTTGGCAAAGCAAGCAACCTCACTTGACTATATATATGTCTCGCAGATTGTGCCCTTGCCATTAGCCCAGGCTAAAAATGGTGACAAACAATTTTGAAATTAAGAGCTTCATGCAGCCAATGAGAAAGGCTCCCAAGCTGTTCCCATCATGTTCCCATCAAGTTCCCAATTTGCTCCCATAGACGTTTCCAATTACACCAATAGCACCTCAGTTTTGTCATATTTGGTTTGCCCAAAGTTGAACTCTCATGTATATATAAACTGAAAAGGTTAGCCATGATGGGGAGCACAATTAATATGAATCACAATACTAAATCACCTAAAGAAATAAATAAATAAGTACTCCCATCCATAGTTTCAACTTTTTTTTTGTTTTTTGTGATGGGCCAATCAAATTGGCTCATTGCAAAAACAAAAAATAAAAAAAAAGTTGGACTTCTGAGGCACCCCTAACTAATTAATATGAATTGCAATATGTCCCACTTGACATATAGCTCCACCTATAGCCTATTTGGGGTTGTAGTTATGTTTATTAGAGTCATTATAGCCAATAAACCAGGGACAATCATTTTAGTATTTGATATCATTCACAAGCATTAGATCTTTTGCCAATTAATTGGCCCAAAAAACATTTAATTGCCCAATTGACATATAAATGTTATACTTCGTTCAAATCAAAATATGTTGTGCAAAGAAAATTGGCAGAGCTAGCTTTATGACAAGTTTGAACCAACAACAATCAAAATATGAAACATTTCATGTGGTTCCCCAAATGATCATGTGAACCAAATGATTTTTTTGGGGGTGAATTTTCACCAAATTTCAGCTTAAATTTTGGATTTTACATATGCAAAGGATTTTTCATAGACAAAATGGCCCAAATTCAACAAATGTCAAGAAAAAAAATCTGAATCCTCAAATTTTTATGATTATTCCAGGAGGTAGCAGAGAATATCAAAGGATCTTTTTTATTTTAAAAAACTTTGGAGTTTAGTTTGTAACAAAATTTAGCTAAATTTTCTTTTGGATGATTGTCACTTTGGCTATATCACAAAATTAGGGAAAAAACAAACAAACAAACAAACAAACATTGATGTGTTACAAGTAAGGCCCACAAATAGGGGCCTTACCAGAGAATAAGGCACTGCCAAGGGCTGGAATAAGGCATTATTATTCTGGTAACGCCCCTGTCCAAGGGCTTTACCGCGCACAATGACCTCTCAGCTATTGCTTGCATGTCGGACACATGCAGAAAAAGCATCAGATGATCTCCTCTGAGAGGAGGCAATCAATAGCTTCCAGATGTAAGGGTTTAGGGTTTAGGGTATGGCCCTCCTAATAATACACTATGAAAACTCTGAGAGGTCATTAGTCATTACCAAACCCAGAGTTCATAGTTCATACTCATGTTGAACCAAATTTTTCAAAGTGTGGGACCAAATGGAAGCCGGATTGTTCCTCTGAGATCTCTCCCTTACATGCAGAGCCAATGAAGTTGTACTTTTAAAATGATTCAATTTCAATTCTGCTGTCCTCTTTTGAAAATTTCGGTTTGAAAATTTTCAAATACTCTTACCAGATGTCTCTGAGATTTGTGTTGAAAGCAGAAAGAAATTGAAATGAATGAAAGAGAACCCAAAAATAAAATGGCAGAAAGAAAGATAGATTGGTGTAACAAGGAATAGCTGTGAGAAATCGGAAGGTATAATAATGCCAGGCCTTCTTGATCTTTACATACGGTGCCATCTTCCGTCCTCTAGTGGACCTCAAATTGCGTCTGAAAAAATCAACAGTTCTTCTTGCCTAGTTACTTCGTAGGTCGGCAGGTGCCGCGTGCACAGATATTTTGTGTGATCCGTTCTTCCCGAAAGGTTATGGCTAGGCTACCCACGTTGCGGCCGTCCATACGCGTGTGGGTTCCCCACCTGGCAATGCACAGACGTCGGCAGCTCGGGTGGTCCGTGAGGCCTCACAAATCGGCCTGCTTCCGTTCTCAACCCTTCAGTGTTGACCGCAAGTGGACAGGACTGCTCCGCAGGGATAGTAGGCAGGACAACAATAGAAAATACCAAACAGAAAAAGGAAAAACAGAAAAGACGTGTCGTTCGTTCTATTTGATAATCATCTGGGTAGTACCATACTTACTCCACTCACGCCTCCATTTCAACTTCTATGGGACAGCGTTTCTTTTCTGTGTGGTGAAATACCAGCAGATTTCGACCTCCAAGGAGGCAGCTCCGACCTTTTAAGCTTGAGAAAAAAAACTCTTTTTTAGAGCAAATTTGTCAAAAGGCTAGACCAATTGGCAGATGGTTTGTCATTTATCTATCCCTAAACTCTAAACCCATCATCACACATGGAGAGCAATTAGAGTTAATGAGAGCCAGATTGCAACAAGTTGACACCCTAACTCATTGATGCCCTCATTCTTTCTTTCAAACTTTCACCAGAATCTTCTTCTTAGCTTTAGTTGCCTACCAAAAAAATTCTTAGCTTTAGTCGTTGTCATGGACTATTGTTGCCTGCCAAAGAAAACCTCTAGCCATCATTGCCTACACAAAGTTAGCTAGGATCGTCGATGATTTTAAAACATAGATCCATATGTTGGAATTAAAAGCAAACTTTCATTCATTATGCGAGGGGAGGACTGGGGTGAAAACTAAAGTTGTGAACATTGAGGCGAGAGACTTGATTAAAGATTCATAGATGTTACAAGTTGCAACTTGCAACTTGAAGATGGTGGCAACTTGCAACCAATAGGATTGAACAATGAGCATTAAGGATTTAGAGACTTCTATAATCCAAAATCCAAATTTGATCCTTTACATTAAACTCTTGTTTTTATATGTAGTTGTTTTGAATTACTATTGCATTCAAGTTGATTTTGGAATCTACAACCTTGAACACTACTTGGAACTTGTAACTTGAGGGTCAGGGCATGTGTAATGTGAAGTTGCGTGCATTGTGTGATTGTGCATCATGCCAATGTGCAGTTGCATTACATAGTGCGCAAAGCGCATTAATGTTTAATGAATCCTTTTGCATACGATTGTTGATGGAAGACTAAGGGCCAAGGCCATATAAAATTGAATTCTTCTTGCAAATTTGGACTCTACAATAATCAATGAGGTATTGTTTAGGATTCAACTTTCTTCCTTTTCATTTTTTCTTTTTTGTCATCATCAAATAGTGATGGTCACCTACATTGACCATCCTTATTCATTTTTAAATCATTTAAATTTAAGGTTGGTCGACCATCAAGGCCACCACCAATTGTTTTACAAGTTGTTGCTTAGTCATCACCAATTTTCTTATAGTTATTTGCCTTCACAACCTAATTAATTACCACTATTGTCAAAGATGGCACTTTGAATGCACCCCAAAACTATAGGTTTTGTTGTTTTTTTCTTCAAGAAAAGTTTGCCTTCACTTCTCATGTAGCATCATTTAGCCAAGAAACCCCAAACCCCCCTTCTCCTTCTACTCTTCCTTTTGAAGTAAACCTATGGATCTATGCTAGAAAAAACAAATGGAAATGAAAGGAATATGAACAAAACAAAATTAGTTACGGGTGAAGATGAGAAAGTGCATCAAGTTAATGTAAAGTATGTTCCAAAATAAAGGTGAAAGATAAATTGTGGGCCTTTAAGTTAAACAGCCTTTGGAAACACAAACATAGTGGTAGGAAGCAAACTCTAATTGCAATCCTAGGAATCTATAAAGTTGGAGAATTCTACATGAAAAAATATTCAATCCATGCCAAAAATGAACATCTATATCCAAATGTTAAGAAAAACACAATAGCCAATTGGGTCTTTTGTGATGTTGCTACAAAAAGGAAAAACAATTGGTCTAGTGTGTTGTTTGTTTTCACATGGTATTTACGAACAAATCTTTGGTAGAATATATGAATAAGTTGTTGTAATTCTTGATGTCAAGGATTTTCCAAAACCCCATTGGTCAAATTTAATTCGTTGGGGGATGGCAAGTTGTATGCATGAATTAATGCTAAAAAAAAACTAGGGATTTGGTTCAAGCTACTGGGTTTATTTCTCTTTTTTGTGATGAAATTACAACCATGGATTAATAATCTTGGGTTTCCATACGTGCTTGTGTTTGAAAATTGGCAACAAACCCCTTTGTTGTTATCTTTGCAATGAATGGTTGATGGGGCCACTTTAGATAATTTGAAAAGAATTTTGGTGGATGCCATGGTGTTGTATGGTGGTTTGATTCAAGAAACAATGACATCAAAGTTAATTATTTTTGGAATTGATGGGGTGGGTGTGTTTTAAGGTGTTAGAAAACTGGTGTCATAATCCAATTGAAAAACGAAAATGTTCCATTCATGATTGGAATACATTACATGAGCCATCACATAAATTTGGTAATGCAGACTTTTTCGAAGTTGGCCATTGTGGGGGAAATTGAAGATGTGTTATAAAACCTATATGCCTACTTTTCTCACAATCCAAAAAAAACTCTAAAGTTCATTGAACTAACCAACATCATGGAAATTAAGGGATAGTGTATTCTTAGGAACATCAAAACTTGGTGGATTTCTATCTTATTCCCAACAAAGAGTGTTAAATGAATATAAAGCCTTGCTTTGAAAATGCATCATGATTCTACCACCATTTCACAAGTTGTCCATAACCTTTAATTTCTATGTGACTTGGAGGTTATGTTAGGATTGTTTTGTTTTATGTTAATGCTTGAAAGGTGGATGAACTGATTAAGTTCTTGCAATCTTGGCAATGTTTTGTTTGTGATTTTGTTTCTACTATGAAGTTGTGCCAAGTAGATTTGTACTCTTAGTACAATGATCCCTAGCTTGCTTACATGAATGATGTGTTCACTAGATACTAAAACTTTTTGAATGGGACACTAAATGTACATGTGGTGGTGCATGAATGGGCACCTAATTTGAACACATGGAAAATTCAAGTTTTCATATTGTTGAGATTTCCATTATGATGCATTGTCAATGTCCTTAAATATTGATACATGTTTTTGTGATTTATGCTCTTTTCCAACAAATTGTGAATGATGTTTAAAGGCAATGTTATGAAACAACAATTAAAGTCTTAGGTTAATGAAGAGCTTGAAGAAATATTTTTTGCATAAGAGGTGATAGATGCTTTAAAGGTGGTTTATCCATAATATTGGTTGAAATCCTCATGTGAGGAAACCTTCCCCATCCATTTGGCTTTGTTGAAAGGATTTTACTATCAACCTAAGAAGCTTGGATCAACACAAACATGGATCCTAACAATTATTAATGTGGACATTTTGGACTTGCAATGTTTTTTCTTCAAGATCACAATGTTATCTAATGCACAATGGGTTATGGACTAGCCCATGGATTTGGATATTTGTCAAGGCTTTAGAATAAATTGTTTTCCAATGCATTGTTATGTGCATGTCTCAATAAGTGTATGAAGGTGGCAAAATTAATGATGGTTCAAATTATGAGATCTATGGAAGATGAAAGGACTTTTTCAACACTAACCTTCGTGAAGACAAGATTGTGAAACATGTTTATGAGCATTTGGATTTGTTGGTTCATATGTATGCACAACCTTTTTACACAATTAATAATTTTCCTTATATGATGTCAACACAACATGGAAAAGGAGAAAACATGAAGGGATCTTTTGGCTTGAAACATACCTTGGATCATGGATGGTCACTATTCACCACACAATGGCACATTAACTTAATGGTCAAACTTTAATGGCTTGATGGTGTTATGTCAATGTTTGATGTGTAGTTTTTTTTAGAAAACATCATGGCTACCTATGAGTTATGTCAACAAATGCAATAGTCCATGACAATTATGCACATTATCAAACCTTGATTTTCATTACAATGTAAATGTTGGGCATGTTTGGTCCATCTTTAAATGTTTTGTTGTTGCCTGAATGGTATGTAATCTATAATTTGTCCTTTTAAAACTTTTCCTTTGCTTATAAGTTGTTATTTGGATCTACAAATTGTAATGTCTTAGAAGTTTGAACTTGTGGTTTTAAATCAATGATCATTGATGTTATGTTCATTGTTTATTGTTATCAATGTGTGGTTGTAACTTGATGTAATTACACAATTACTTAGGTAATTGTTTAAAGCGGTAAATTGAATGGTAGGATTCCATAATTTGGTCATGATGCATTAACTTATGTGAAAGTCATGTGCACCATGTGATATTGTTTCCTTGTGATTAATTATGGAATCACATGTGCACTAACACACTCCCAAGTCCCTAGTTAGACTCAAGTTGGGTCTAAGTTACTCTCATAGCAGAATTGTGAAGAACCTGGGGCACGCTCCCAGCTCTCAGCATTAAAAGGGGTAGAGGGGCGTGCTGAAGCTCCGAGATGGGACTAGGAAGAATGACAAGTTATTCGCTTATTCAAACCTGCATCAAACCAACCAACAAATTAGTTAGTTCACATTCCGGAGCACCTTTGGTGCCAGGACAAGCCACGGGTAACTTTGGACTCACTCAACTCACCATAACCCGAACTCGGGGGAAACCACCACCTTCCCCCATATAGTATACTCTGTGCCTCTTCGTGGCACCCACATCCGAATGACTTTTTGTCCCGGGACTCCCAAGGAAGAGTCCCGAAATTGTCCCAATTTGGATTCCCGGGACTTTGAGCGATCATAACTCTTTGCTCAAACCTCCGATTGGGATGAGGTCTCAAGTAAACTTGTAGTTCTCTTTGAGAGCTTTCCAACGATGTGTCGCACTTCACCTGCACACATCAGGGTCGGATCGATTCCCAACTTTTAATGGTCGGGAGTCAAACTACCAGTTTGACTTCCGACCTTTCTTTTTGCCATAACTTATGCTGAAGATATCCAAATGGCCCATGCAAGGCCATTTTCGACATCTACACTTCAATAGTTTTCCAATGATATAAAGAAGACCCCAATGCAAGGTGTTTTGACCCCTATAATTGAACTCTGAAGTTTCAGGAGTCTTGAAGGGCTCCCAAGTCCCAAATTCGAGAGTGTGAGTTTCATCCTCACACTCCTTCTAAGTAGGGTTATGACATGCATCATGTGATATTGTTTCCTTGTGATTAATTGTGAAATCACATGTGCACCATGTGATTATGTTTCCTTGTGATTAATTGTGGAATCACATGAGGAACCATGTGATTTTGTTTCCTTTTGATTATTTGGGGGACCATGTGGTGGATAAACTTTAAGAAGTTTATTGACTAGTTTCCTTTTGGTTAATATATAAGTGAGTGTTTATGACCTTGAGAAACACCTTCATTTGTACAAAATTGTGGTATGAATGCAAAGTTTGTGAAGATTGAAATTTTGGTTTTGAAAGGCTTTTGGTTATGAATGATTTTTTATGTTGTTTGTGTTTAGTTCATGGTAGGAGAATGATGAAGCTTGCATAGCCAATAGAAGGGTGAGAGAATAATTTTGCAACCAAGAACATAGATTTCATAGTTATGTAGTAATCATACATAGTTTCGGTCTTAAACCCATTTGTGTTGTACATGGTCACTGGTTCTTCAATGATCAAGTGCAGGTTTAGAAATATTTTACATCCCCAAAAAACCCATGTTTCCATGATGTCAACCAGTTTGGCCTATGGGGCTTGAACAATGGGCATTGGGTGTTAGGTAAGGTTCTTCTTCCTAAATTGAGAGTGCCATTTTATTCATTTTTATCATCACATCTAATGTGTGGTTTGTAGTTCAAATCATGTGCTACCACTAGGTGCTATGTCCTCCAGGACAAGGGTTCAACTCTCTCATTTGATATGTCAATTTAATTTATATCTAGGATGTTGTTGCAAAATTTTGTCACACCAATCTTTCACACCTCGCCAAAAGACTTCACAAATTTTTTTACTATAACTTAAATCCCCACTTTGTCAAACTTGAAATACCTATCATTCACATACAAGATGCAACTTGCAATAGCCAAATACATATGCCTTCCAAGGACTCAAATTGCCATATATTTTTCTTTTTTTTTCTTCAAGTAGCCACTTTAAAAATGTCTAGGCATCGGATTGTAGCCACTTAACATGCTAGCTCAAATGCACAGTAGCCACTTAAGCAACTTCCAAAAATCCTTTTAAAAAAAAGGCTGCTTGGGGGGTGCATTGTTTATTTTTTCAACTGGAAATAGGTTATTATTTGGACTCTTAAAACCTATTGTTGTAGCATGTTGGTATCAAGTATCAACCAGCATTGGAACTTGGGTTGTTCTTTGATTTTTTTAACATCTTCCAAGAACTCTAGTTCCTGGGTTTTTTTAAAAACAGCAGAGTGAAACAACCTCTGGTTGGGGGCTTTTGTGTAAAGGTAACGCCCCAGCAGCGGGGCATTACTGAAATAAGGACCCTCTCGAGGTGGAGCCAAGGGGGTTCTTACTTCAGTAATGCCCCCACTCTGTAGACATTGACCAACATAAAGCAAAATAAATAAATATTAAAATTTATATTTATAAATAAATATAAAAAGGGCGAGCATTTTGTAAAATGGTCCACCTGATGGTATCCATATACATTGGTACTTATCAAGTTTCTACTTTTTTGGAAATTTTCACAATTCTGGCTCTAGAGTCTTCCACCTTTAACCTAAGATATCATCGATGCCAAGGCAGCAGTGCAAATATACTAAGGTGCTCTTTTGCCTTTTGGGGTTTTGATCCTTCCAAAAGCTGGGGCTATGCGGAGAAAAGAAAAGAAACCAAGAGAAAGAGGGAAAGCAACGAAAGGAAAGAAATATTACCCATTAGACACCTGAAGGTTAAATAAGGGCTCTGCTAAATTGAAATTGAAATTGAAATTGTGGAAAACAAAGCAAAGATCAGTTTTCCAGCATAAGATTTACAACTAAATTGTAGGACCAAATCACTTATTAGCCCCTTGATAGTTGATCAATGAACACAAGTTTTACTCAGCCAGATTTTGGTGGGAAAAAATTGAGTAATGAATGACTTAACTTCCTACAGAAGGAAGATCATTTTAATAGCTCAAGTTTGAGCCATATCTTCAAATCTTCATTACCTTGCAATGAATTGAAGAGTTTCCTAGATTAAAAAATCAATTCAAAATTGAAATATAGTACCATTGTTAATGTAGTTTTCCCCAACTTGTACCAAGCTTTGCATGAAGATGGTGCCCAACTTGTACACACGACCACCCATGAAAGCTTTCGAGAGTCACGCCACAGCAAGTATTCGACCAGGTGGCAGACCCAGCAAAGGTGTAATGCCCGGTCCTATCAACATGGTATTCTTGTCCCACTATCTACATGCATCTGTCTACCTAGTGATACCCTAGTTATCACCAAGTGCCTTACTTACCTACCTACATGGTAACCACTACATTCCCTCCCTAATATAAAAACCCACCTACTTTGGTAGTGTGAGGGGGAAGTAGTAGAAGGCTTTGGAGTAGAAGTAGAACCTTGGTAACTCAATTGTGGTTCAAAACCTGTTTCCAATGGATGTTCCATTGGTGGGTGTTGGGTCACATAATCCTCCCCCCCCTTCCCCCCAATCTCTTGTTTGGGCCATCAATGGTCCAGTTGTGGTGCTATCAACATATCTCCATCTTCAAAAGGCTAAATATCCAACTAGTTCATGGTATTGTTGACCAATCATTATAGATCTAACATGCATTCCTTGACCTACCAAAGTTAATAACAATATTAATGTAATAGATTGGTCCCCATTAGGCACATATTTGTCAAGGAATGTTGAATTTGCCCACCATGGAAATGTATGTCACAATAATGTCCAATTGAAAATTACAAAATAGGCCACCATCAAATGATAAATTTAGAAGTAAGATGCAATGAAACTTTCCCAATAAAAGAAAACATTATTTTTTAAATTTGAAATTGTCATGATTTTGGTCATTTTTTATTGTGTTTTTCCTATTTCAAATTGAAATCTTCAAGCTTTCACACATGGATTTTTTGATTAATCACATGTCTAGAGATATCTATAGTGTGGCCTATCAATATTTGTGACGAAAAGCATATAGGGTTTATAGTTTGATCATTATTATAACTGCAAGAATTTTAATTAATGTAAGATGTGAAGTTTTCAAAATGTCAAAAATAAACCACCAATTCATGTTTTTGGCCTTTAGGGGGGAAACAAAATGTTCATATAAGGAAGTTAACATTAGTATTATTTGATAAGCATAAAAGATGCATGAATGATCCCACATCACCCAAATCTATGCCTTTTTTAGGCTTAAAAATTCATTCATTTTTTTAGTTTTTTTTGTGAAATATAATGGATTTTTGTGAGTCATGTTTCATTAACACATTTTGAATGTAATCATGTTATAATAGTTAATGGTGCAACCCCTATTTATTTGGAATATTCTTGATTTTCATGATTTGATGTTGAAATAAATTATCAAAACATTCTTATGATTCAATAAAATGTTTCATTACACTATGATATAGGATTGATATTAAAATTTTCTCAAAAAATGTCATTTTCAAATCTTTCTAAAAATCTTTTAAATAGCAAAATGATTGATTACAAGCCTTTTAAATGTGCTTTTAGGTAATTTTTATTCTTTACATTAATTTCAAATTTATCCATATGTTCCCATAACATATTAGATGAACACCAAATATTTAATATTTAATCCAAAAATTTAACACCAACTTAAGTTACCACCTTAAAACATGAAATAATAACTAATGGTTACAACTACTTTGGTACATATTAACATAATCGAACCCTTTCATGCTAAATAATCAAATGGACCATTCAAATTGATGAAAAATGCACGATTTTTTTAATGATGAGAAGTTTTTCTGGAAGAATCCACAAAAAGACCTTTTACATCCTCTCACTTGATATTACAAATTGCTTCTCTTTTCAATCTAAAGTTACATGGAGAATTTGAAAAATGTGATATCAACATAACTATGATATTCCAAATTTATATTAGAAAATTATGTTCATAATTGTTTTTTGGTTTGTTTATGTGAGAATTTCATTCCTACTTATAGACTTATTATATGGACCTTTACAAACCTTCAAACAAACTAACCTATTTTTTAAAGAGGTTATTTTACGACAAAACTATGATCTATCTATTTGTGTGAATTTCACACAAAAAGCTACCTCCAACCATTTTTATATCTTTGTAATGGGTGGACCATATTTTTCCTTCTAATTGTTTTCTCTTTTGAAATTGATAAACATGTTTTCACCCTTTTAATCCCTAAAGGCCTAGACCATTATGTAACCAATAGTGAACGTGTTTTGACATATACTTTGAAAGGTAAAACAATGTCAAATTTAATAAAATAATTGTAAAGATTGAAAGTTAATAACTCATGATGATGTTCAAAAGATTTCAACCCTCATTAGAGTAAATGGTTTGCAACATGATTAATAATACATCTATACCTTTAATGACTTAAACCCAAAAGTGCCCACACCTTCCCAAACTTGTTGGGAGAGTCCAAAGTGCACATGGAATTTTATAGCATCTTTGCTAGTTCAACACATGTTTGTTCAATACTTAATTAATTTTGAGAATTTGATTTCAACAAATGATATATTTCCAAATAGTCCATCAAATTTTATTTTAAAAATATTTTGAAAAGAAAAAAAATCCCAAACTTTCAACATTTTGGAAATAATATAATAAGTGTTGAACTGGCCCAAGTACTATGGTACTTCAAAGACATGACAACTCAAAGTTGCCTCATTGACACACATAAGTTGTATGCAATGTTGGAAGGTACTTGTGTAAAGAGACATACACACAAATAAGTAAATGAAATAAATAAACCCTTAATGTAAAACCAAGTAATTGTAAGTGATTTACACTTCACTTGCCAATTTTTTGCCATTTACAATTACCTTGTCCATTATGTAAATAATGTTTTTCACCTACACTTACATGGGGGAATTGTAAAATGTTTTCATATACACTCTTGCCATGGATGCAACCAAATGCATATGCCATTCTCCCATGGATGAAATCAAAATCTTCACCTTGTATACATGATCCTTGGATTTTATTTTCATTCTTCATATTCCCTTTTTCATTGAAAGAATTTGGTTCAAAAGGAAATTCAACATTGGGCGGGGGGGAGCTTCAAGGAGTTTCAAACTTCAAAGCTCAAGGGTCAAAGGAACCAAAGCTTCAAGAACTAAAGCTCTGAGCCAAAGGTTGAAGCTCCAAGCTCATGGAGCTGAAGCTCTAAACTTCAACTTCAAGATCAGAGGGGTTGAAGCTTCAAGTCAAAGCTCCAAGCTTCAAGGTTGGGGAAGGAGGTTGAGGGGCTGTAAATATTCTTGTTGAACTCACAAGAAGCAGCAACATCACTTTGAACCTTCACAACAACTTAGGTGTCTTTTCTCACGTTTCTCAGCTCAAATTCCAAAATTATACAAGAAGCCATGCAAAGCCATACAAACTCACATACTGTATTCAAAATCAAATGAGCTTTTTCCCTTTTGCCCAAAGTCATGCTCCTATTCTTGTGTCTCAGGAAACAATGTTTTTATGGACATTTTGGCCATGTTTTCACATCTATGTATTTGTACTGCAAGGTTGAAAGCACATGCACAAAGCTCCAAGATTGCCACTACAAAGTTGAAAGGTTTTGCGCTTGGGCAGGGCGGGGGGTGGTGGGCAAGGCCAATATTGCAGGGGAGGAAGAATCATTTACCCTCTACTAACTTCCTTCACAACTCTACATTCAAATTCCAAAAGATTCCAACATTGATGGGCCTTGTGTAAATATATGCAACAAGGTATGCAAAATGATACGAAGACCTTTTGCTAACCATGTGAATCCATGCAAACCATGTGAATGCAAACCTCATGCAGAGAAAGGAGAGAAGCCACTAATGAGAACTCATATTCATTCAACGTGGGAAGAAAATGAAACCACATACAAATGTATAGACACAATGCACTAGCAGTCAAATTATACACCTTTTAGGGATAATGATCTCAAGCTTTGCAGAGATCAAGCAAATTGCATTATGTAAAGGTAGATACCATATTGGATTTAGTAATCACCCTTCATCTGTTTCTAAGGCAGTTCAGAGAAAAACAGAGAAGATCTTCAGAAGATCTTATTTTGCAACACTTGGAAGAATGGCAGAGTTCTTACTTGTGATAGAAACCGGGATCCCACCGACAGATGAAATGTGAAGACACACACACCTCCACTGGTACATCAGCATCCAGATTTGCTTGGTTTGCTGCTCTTGAATTGAGTCTTGCTACCGGCTGCTTCCAAACAACAACTGCTCCCATTTATACACTGGCTAAAGCCACCACCCAAATGCTATTCCTTTTGAAATGAAGGTACAAATTGTACCTGTGTGCCCCACTGAGTGAGTGGACCTTCAATCCCTTTCAATGGAAGGGATGGAAGGTGTGTGCACCAAGATTATATTTTTTTGGTGATATCCTCCATGGACCTGGTGGTTTCAGTTGGAGATGAACTGACATATCCAGAATCCTCCTCTTCATGGAATATAACTGAGCCAGAAGTAGTACTATGGGTCTTGTCTAAAACAGGCAGGCGCTGTGGTGTGGCTCTTTTCTCTGCCAAGATTTGTGCACGCTTTATGGAGCCTGCTGACATTACCTTTGCCACATCATTGCTGCTCAGACGAGATAGCTTCACAAATGGTGACTTTTTGAACTGGTCCAAATAGCTAGAAACAAGCTTGTTCCTCCTCTGCAGTCTTTCTTGTGCATACTCTGTTGTCAACTTCTTGATTAGGCCCTCAGTTGCACTCCTTCACATACAGATAGATTGCCAACAAAAATGGTCAGCTTTTCATCCAGCAGTCTGTACCATATGGTTTAGTTTCAAATATGGACAGCAAACCTTGGCAAACTTTGTGGGCTTTTTACAATCCAATCCCTCTCACATTGCCATTGAAGTTTCTTTTCTAGAGTTCTATATTGGCTGAACAATATTGGAAGGTAAAAAGACCACTCACTTTCAGAAGTACTGTTCACTGACTGTCCCTTAGTACCAAGCATCGCCTAACACAAAAATCCATCATTCACCATGATTCACAAATTTTGCAAAAATCAAGAAACCAGGAAACAAGTTAGTTCTGACCTCTCTGGCTCTTGTTCTTGTCCAGTCATACAAGGATCCTGTGAAAGGCCATCAACCACATAAACATTCAATTTAGATGCACCAAAATTCTTCCTATTATGCTTGGAATGTCATTTGCTCATCACAACCGGACACAAAGACACAACGAGGTCCCCACTTGCATGCTTAGATCCAAAAACTCCAGTGTACTCTTGAGCCTGCTGGTGTGAGCATTCCTCACCTTAGGACCAATGGCAGTTGAGGTTTCAACTTCATCAGCACATGCCACATCAGACATCTTCCTGATTGTAATCTCAGAGTCAGTTTCTTTTCCCTCCACAGACTGAACCAAAGCATCTGCTTTGTGCAAATGGTCAGACTTCAATTGGCCAGGTAGTACAGGCTCAAGAGAAGTATTACATGTTTTCTCCAAAAGTGGCAGATGCTGGGGGGTAGTAGCTCTTTTTTCTGCTAAAATCTTTGCACGCTTTACAGATCCTGCTGACATCACCTTTGCCAGATCATTGCTGCTCAATCGAGATAGCCTCACAAATGGTGACTTTTTGAACTGGTCCACATAGCTAGAAGGAGGCTTGGTCCTCCTCTGCAGTCTCTCTTGGTCATACTCTGTTGTCAACGTCTTGATCAGGCCCTCCTCAGTTGCACTCCTTCACACACAGATTGCCCATGCAACCAATAGTCAGATGAAATTCAAAGGAAAAAGTGCTCTATTGAAGTAACTGCACAATTACACATCCCAAAACCCAAATTCAAACAGTACTACTTACCTCTCTGACTCTTCTTCTTCTCCACCAATGTGAGCATCCTGTAAAATGTCATTCACCACGTTATTGTTTTCATGGTATGAGCTATAGAGTCCCAAGCTTAAGATGTGTCATGCTCTTATCCACTGCTGAAAACCACAGATGATGAAATGCTTTTGAAACAGTAAAGGAATAGTGCATGAGCAATGTTAGCATACTGATATCCTTAGTAATGTGAGTATTCCTCACCTTACTGGCAATAACAATTGATGGTTCAACCTGATCACCACATCCCTCATAGTCAATCTTCCTGATTGGGAACCCAGAATTGGTTTCTTGGGAGAAGTTCACATTCCTCTCTACAGACTGAAACAATAATTCATCTGTTTGATAAGAATTGGCATGCTCAAGAGAAACTTGCAGCTCAACATCAACCCATCCTCCAACATGTTGATGGAACCTCCCCTGGTTTGCATTTCTATAAAGTGACTCTGCATCACTTTCCTCTAGCATATCCACATCACCTTCTGCTATCCGAAGACTAGAAGCATCTGATTGTCCCATTCTGGGTTCCATTGGTTGATCTGTGCAACATGCTTTAGTTCTCTGCTTTACAGAAGCCTCATCTGCACTGAGTAGAAGTGCATCAGCAGATGCCTCCTCCACCTGTATCCACAGGTTACAACAAGGTTATGCAAAGGCAGAGAGAGAGTGGATATCAACAGAAGTGAAGACCTTGTGTATCAAAATACTGCATCGTAACATAGTCTTGGCACTCTTTCTGGAGAATCTTCTTTCCATACCTGCAGGGAAGAGTCTCTTTGGAGGGTGCCATGAGCATCCACATCCACCATCCACTTGCCGAAATCAATCTCAACAGGATTTGTTCCCAAAAGTTCAACCCTTGAACTCTCACTGTCTTTGTTGCCAGCAGTAGAATAGTTCTCAAGCTCATTCTGGACACTGCTCTTGTGTAAGGGAGCTTTGACAGCTGCATCCTCCTCCACCTCTCTCACCAGCATTGCACAGGAAACTGTTCCCAGGATATCTGATCCACATGATTTCTCCTTGTCCTTTTTGGCAGAACATTTCTTTGAAGTTCCCTCCAACTCATTCTGGCAAACACTGTACACCACAGGCTCAACACCTGTATCCAACTCCATTCCTGCTTCCTCTATCATGTTCACATCCCCTTCTGCATTCTGGAGACTGGGAGAATCTGAGAGGCCCAGCGCAGGGCACATAGATTCATCTTTACAGGCTGCTACATTGATCTGCTTTACAGAAAGCTTGTTAGCATTTAATGGTAGTGCATATGTCAAAGGCTTCTCAGCCTGCATCCCAAGGCCTAGAAGGTCATGCAATGGCAGCAACTGGACACCATCAGGCTGTCCAATGTCATGAAGACAAAAAATTTGCCCTAGTTTCTGTATTCTATCCAAAGAAATTGTTGTCTGTACCTTAAGATTCACATGCGGTGTCTCGGAGATGTCATCCAAATGCACCTTTCCCTCAATTATCACCACTCCATCATGAACTTCCTCCAGCAGTTTAAGCTCTTTTGATCTCTCATTGTCCTTATCTACAGTAGGTGAATCTTCAAATTTGTTCTGGACACTGCTCTTGCAAAATGCAGGTTTGATATCAACTACCTCATTCTCCACCACTACACAGGGAACTGTTTCCAGAATCCCAGATCCTCTTGAGCTCTCATTGTCCTTACTAGCAGACCTTTCCACGATTGAAATCCCCTTGTTCTCAGTCTCAACAGTCACATGCACATTCCAGTCTGTATCATAATCCTCCAGCATGTCCACATCCCCTTCCTCATTCCGAAAATTGGAAGCACCCGATTGGATCCTTGTGCAACAAGTTGGTTCCTCTGTAGAGCCTGCTGCAATCCATTCTCTTAAAGAAGGCTCCTCAGCAATGAATGGTGATGGATATGTGCAGAGCTCCTCCACCTGTATCAAAGGGCTTGAAGTCAAAGGCAGAGACTGCACATCAAGTGGAGTCCCAGGGTACTGCCAACAACAACAAAAAAATTGTAGGAATTCCTGATAGTAAAGAAGACAAAAAACTGCCTGATAACCTAGTTTCTATGATCCTTTCAAAGTAACAGTGATCCATACCTTCAAGGAAGAGTCTCTTTTGAGAGTGACGCTTGGTGTCTCTGTGATTCCATCTGGATCCATTTTGCAGTCACCTGTTGCAAATTCACAGGGAACTGTTTCCAAAAGCCCACACCTTTTTGAGCTCTCATTGTCTTCAATTGTAGTAGGACTGTTCTGAAACTCATTCTGGACAGCACAATCACACAATGCAGCTTCAGGATCCACAACAATCTCCTTGCTCTTTGTTGTTGCAGAGGGAACCACTTCAGAAATACCACTCAGTCTTGGGCTCTCCTTGTGCTTATCTGCAGAACCTGCTGCATTTGAAGTCTCTTCAAACTCATCCTGGACAATATTCTTGTTGAGTACCACAACCTCCATATCTGAAAGTGGTTGGTCACTTTCAGGGACTACAACTTTTGCCTGTTCAAGATCAGTGAAATGCACTTCCATTTGCGGTTCCAATGAGAGATACTGCTGATGTCTGGATTCTCCAGGATCAGAGCTATTTGAAACATCACCATGACTGTTAGCTTCCACCATTTCTGCATCCAAAACAGAATACTGGTTCCTGGCATGGGCCAGGTTGGAGAAAATAACATCACCTTTACTATTGACCTCAGTGACCAGATCTTGATCAAGGGCAGTTGAATGTTGCTTGAGTGGCATGGCACCCACCTTCTGTTCAGAGTGGTTGGAACTCAAACTGGCAACTTTGTTGACAGAATTGAGCTCACCTACTACAGTACCTATAGTCACCTCTGGTGTCTGCATGGAAGAGTCAATGTAATAAGGCTTGGGAGAAGCCTGACAGTTCACTTGCATGGAAACCATAGATGAATCATCCGGAGCCACAAAGCTGTCTGACAGCTGCATTCTCACAGCTTCAACCCTGCTGTCATCTCCTCTTATTTCCATGCCATATTCTGTCCTCGAGGAAGGATCTTCTTGTTGAGATACTTCAACAAGAACATCAACCATTTTGCTGCCAGGTTGTGTGACATAGGTTTGCTGCTCATCTGTACAGCTCACTATCATTCTCTGATTTACAGGATCATCCTCAACTGCAGATGGTGGCAGCACACAAGTGAATGGCTCCTCCACCTGCAATTCCAGGTCATGCACAGGCAGCAACAGGATGTGAACAAAAAAAATTTTGAGGGACATGTTACAAGATTCCATTCACAGATATTTCTCTCTTTACCTTCAAGGAAGCATCTCCTGTCTCTGTGGTGCCATCCACATCCACCATCTCCTTGTCTGCAACCACTATGTCACAGGGAGCTGTTACCCTAAGCTCAAATCCTCTTGAGCTCTCATTGTCCAGCTTATCTGCAGTAGGATTCTCCTCAAACTCCTTGTCAATTCCACTTGTGTACAAGTCAGCTTCACTATTGACATGAACCTCACCCTCAGGTGCATCTGTCTTGCCCCACATTGAGCTCTTCTCCACATCAAAATTGCCAGTAGAGTAATTCTTAGTTGAAATCTCCTCAAACTCACTTTGGACATGGCTCTTATGCAGTGCATCCTGAAGAGTGTCTGAATCCACCCTCTCTTCCCCTTCACAGGGAACAGTATCCAACAGCACAGGCTTCCTGCTGGTGCTCTCCTTGTTAACATCAGCAAAGCACCCACGTTGGACTGTTGTCTTTTGTAACAATTCCTCAACATCAGAAAGTGAATGATCACAATCCAGGACTCCTTTCCCTTGCAAATAAACAAAATTAGGGGAAAGAGTACGAAGTACTTCTGTATGTGCTTCTTCCAGTGACTGCTGATTTCTGCTGCTGGCGTCCACCTTCTGTGCCTGAGAAACCACCATTGTTTGGTTCTCCAAACTGGCTGGATCTGAGAGTTCAAGAGTTTCGCATTTACTGCTGACCTTCAGCAGGTTCAGGTCTTGATCATCAAGTTCGATGGGACGTTGCTTGCGCGGCCTGCCGCGCTTCCTCTGACCCGAGGGATTGAAGCTCACACTGTCGACTGTGTTGACAGAGTTTGGCTCCGTCGTAGTACCACAGTTGTTGTTACCTGTCCACGTCGTAACTAGCGGTGATTGCATGGAAGAGTCCATAGAGGTTTTGGACAGCATCGGCGACGACTGCAAAAACCAAACACACGGAAGATCGAATGAGCAAATGATTCTAAGTAATCCTGCGGATATAAATCAATCGAGCAGGCTCTGGGGCAGGGATCCTTCACAAACACCATGGAGAAACGAGCACAGAAGCCGACAATTGGAATCCTCAACAGCATGCACCAGGATTGGTTGCATCTCTCTCGGATGAATATTGTACTCCTGCCGATCTATATCAGTCAAGCAGACTCTCTGGGGCGGAGATTGTCCACAAACACCATCCAGAACCAGCAGAGAAGGCGACAATTGGAACCCTCAATAAGATCTATGGCATCCCTCTCCGTCTTCAGTCCATCTCACAAAGTTTCACATGATCGCTATACGCACTTTCAACAGAAAGCATTTCTCCCTGTTCATCTCGAAACGTGAACGAGAAGCTCCGCATATCCGAATGTGAAGACGTACAACTTCTCTAAAGACAAGCGATCTACATGACGCAAGAAGAAATACAATGAGGCAAACTTCGTGCAGGCGAACATTCCCAGCACGCCATATCCTATTCCTCTAGCAAACAAAAGAAAAAACACACTCACAAACAAGCAAATTTCTGCACTAGAATCCCTCCTACTCACTCCCTCTCTCATGTCCCATCAGGTTTCGGTCCTTCCTCATTACGAGAACACACTGACACAACGATCTAGCTTCCAAATTTTCCGACCAAGAAAGAAAACCAAAAATAAAAATAAAAATGCAAAGACAGGCAGACAGACAGACAGACATACAAGATTGATTCATTTTCTGCACGAGGTGAACCTTTGTTTCTTCTTCTTACCTGGAGAACAGCAAGACCAGACAGAGCTTCGGCCATGAACAAGTTGGTTTTGTTAGCAGGAATGCCATGTTTCTTGCAGAGCTGTTGTAAACGTCGACGAGGAAAAAGCTTGTAATCCACCACCTGCAACAGCTTCTCACTCGTACTCGTCATCGCTCCACTTCGAGATTTCTCCCCCTCCTTCCCTTTCTTTCTCTCTCTTTCTCTCCCCGCCAAAATCTCGTCGCCGCCCGCTCTCCTCGTCCTCCTCGTCGTCCTCCTCCGTCTTCTGGTCGAGAGGAGACCAGGGGAAGCGAAAGGGGTTTATGTGCGAAGCCAAGTGACCGTTGAGGGAGAGAAGGAAGAAGAGAGAGTTTGGGAGAGGGCTTGTGACGTTGGGGTTTTCAAAAATTCCGAAACGAAAGCTCATCCGTTCCGTTGTGGGTAATAAAAATTTTATAAAATTTTTAGCAACTTCTGAAAATTCATAACTCGTGGCAAGTGCAGTTTTTTTTTTGGAAATTTTTATTTTTTTTTTAAATTATATATATATATATATATATATATATATATATTTATTTATTTATAATTCTTATTATTATTTTTAGAAAATGAAAGAAAACACGAAAACTTTGTGATTTTTAGGGGTTTTTCGCCATTTTTTGAAATAAATAATTATATTAGCCACATCTAGACCCACGCACTTCCTAATTAGCCAGCGAAATTTCGCCAAATTTCGTCGTGAAAAATATGGTTTCCACCTATACAAAGGATTTTTTCAAATGACCCAAATTTGCCAGATTTCAATGAAAAATCCTTCTATATACTTCTATAGCCAATGTGGCGACCATCCATTAAAAAAAAAAACAATTAGCCAAATTTGCATAGATACCAGATAATGAAAGTCAGGGGAAAAAAAAATGATCCTTCTATTTTATTTTTTCAAAATCATATTTCTTAGGTTGAAATTTGGCAAAAATTCACCAATAAAAAAAAAATCATTGAATTCTATTCTATTCTATTCTATTCTATTCTATTAATTTAACGTCAATACCCGGACCAGAGAGATCCAGGGGTATAGTTAGTTTTACTACAGTTCATACTTGTAAAACCCTAAACTTGTAACTTACACTAAACCCTAAACCCTGAATCATATGCACAATTGTGAAGGAAAATGAGAAACCCTAAAAGATTTGGTTTGTTTTGGAGATTTTGGATGTTGGATATTTTTACTCATTTCAAACATCATATATTATCCATATCATATGCACACGTGAAAAGAAAATAAGAAAACCCTAAAAGATTTGTTTGTTTTTGGGGTCGTTTTTGGATGTTGGATATTTCATTCATTCAAATCATCATTACCCATATCATATTCACATGTGAAGGAAACCAAAAAAAAAAAAACCCTTTTTGGATGTTGGATATTTCATTCATTCAAATCATCGATACCCATATCATATGCACATGCAGAGGAAATAAGAAAACGTTTCTTTTGGATGTTGGATATATTCATTCATTCAAATCATCATTACCCATATCATATTCACATGTGAAGGAAACAAAAAAAAAACCCCTTTTTGGATGTTGGATAATTTCATTCATTCAAATCATTGATACCCATATCATATGCACATGCAGAGGAAATAAGAAAACGTTTCTTTTGGATGTTGGATATTTCATTCATACAAATCATTGATACCCGTATCATATGCACATGCGGAGGAAATAAGAAAACGTTTCTTTTGGATGTTGGATATTTCATTCATTCAAATCAACACTACCCATATCATATTCCCATGTGAAGGAAACACAAAAATCCTTTTTGGATGTTGGATAATTTCATTCATTCAAATCATTGATACCCATATCATATGCACATGTGGAGGAAATAAGAAAACGTTTTTTCTTTGGATGTTGGATATTTCATTCATTCAAATAATTGATACCCATATCATATGCACATGCAAAGGGAACTAATAACAATAATGCAAAAGGAAACAACACCATGAAGGGAACCAAATAGCAAGCTACAATAGTAGTGCAAAGGGAAATAAAAACTATATATATATGAGGTCCAAGCCCTTTTATAAATTAGTGTTGTGGCGCAACTTGTTTTTTTAATTTTTTTTCAAACCTAACTCCTTATTTATTTATTTATTTATTTATACTCAAACCTAACTACATGTGCTGATGTTTAAATTTGAGCAAGGAATTAATATTTGCCTAGATTTCACAATTTATGATATTTGACGAATATCAAATGTGATATTCAATTTATGATATTTAGATTTTCCAAATATTCACTCAGCACTGGTTACAAGCCTCAAAAAATGAGGGGAGGTCTTAGGGCACATGCACTCCTTCATATATAATCAAATTGGGTTTCACACTATTAGTGATGATCACTTTGACATAAGGTCAAATTATTAACATATTTTTTTAATTATTTTTTAAAATTATTTTAAATATGATTAATTATTAGACATTAGTAATCCATGATCATATAGATTGTCCATGCAATTGATTTCCACTTTCATTATTTCTATTAATTTTCACCTACTAAAACATTAACATTTCTAGCATTCATGATGTCCTTTATGGCACCTTTCATAACTTCAAACCCTAAACCCTAAACCAAAACATTGCACCAATCTAAATTTTGACGAGGGATGTTTGAATTGAGAATGCTTGCTAGGACAACATCTCATCTTGGAATGTCCTTTCAAGACCTTGGCCCAACAACAATCATAGTGATTTAAAGGTTCAAAAAACCTTTGAAAATGTTAGGTGATATTAAAGTATTTCTAGATGCCACTTCCCACTAAATATTAATGAATTTAATGTTTAAAATGAGTTTATTGAGTTGAACTAATTCATAAACATAACATTAATAATTTAAAAAATGTAATTTGTCAATTTTGATAAAATGTTATAATGGATATTTCATTTTCAATGTTGATTTGAATATGTTTCCAATTTTGATTAAAAGATGTCCATTAAAATATTACCCAAAAATTAAAATTGAAATTAAATTGGTTTATATTTTTATTTAATGGATAAAATATGATTAATAGAAATATATTTTATTATTTTTAATGTTAATTGAAAATATTATTAAATTGAAATTACCAAAAAAATAGTTATTAAGAAGTGTATGGATATAATGTGCGATTTAATGGTTTAAAATACATCAAGCCATGGTCGCTTTATGTGAGACAAAATGCTGAAATTAAAAACATCTAAGAAAATTTTCGATCATGATGTGTAGATGAAAATTTAAATTTAAATTTAAAATTCATTTTTCAAAGTAGGAATAATGTATTATTTAATAGGCCATTAAGCTTAAAAATTTAGTTGTTGAATGAAAAGGTGAAATACAAAATGCATTTGAAAATGAATTGTGCATTTTTTAAAATAGCATGGAAAAAGGAATTTCAAGGTTTTCAAAACCTTGGTGTGATACATAATGTCAATAGGTTAAAAGACATGTGATTTATGGAATTGATTTAACTAAAATATTGAACATTTGAATAATGTAAAATTTGAAATCAAAAATCAAACTTTAAACATGTTTGAATTATATAAGAAATGAAATATATATATAATTATAAAAATTGTGATACACTCTTATGGTTTTCAAAGTCTCAGTCGTCTCTTTTTGCACCCAATTGCAAACATTAATGTATTGCCAACAAACTAAATCATTTCTTTTTGTTTTTTTTTTTCCCTTTTTTGCTTTCTTTTTCCCTTCTTGTAAAACTTCTATGGCAACAAATCATTCATCTTCCTATGCATTTAATTCAATTGATGATAAACATAGAGAGAAAGTTTAAACCCATACAACATATTCATGGGAAGTAAAAAACACACATGATTTAATAAATTCATAATATATTCAAAATTGGTTAAATACTTGTGATTATTATAATACAAAAGCAGTTTCAACAAATGTTTGTAATATAATTAATGAAATTTGAGAATTTCATGTCAAGAATAAAATATTCTTGAATATTCCAAAATTATGTATTGTCCTTCATAAAATTTTGTGTTTTTGAATATCTTTTTTTGAAAATTTCAAAAAAAATTTACAAATAATATAATTAATGTCAAAGATGGCAAGGCATTATAGTAATAAATAAAATGTAAATAAGATAATAACATCCATGTAAAATAAATTATGTAATAAAAAAGACAATTTTTTTATTTTATTAAATCATATTTGCATTGGGGACAAGGATCACCAAATGAGTTTTAAAAAACATATGTACAAATAATTTGATCCCATTAAATTGTGCTTGTTTTATGGTAGCATTTTCATATTTTATCCTATTTTCAATGCCAATAACAATTTTAAAGGTTTAAAAAAGTTGCAAGGATATTTTCGATTCATATAATAATAAAACATTAATTATTATATTGTAAGTTTATTATGATCTATCATCAAGCAATGAAATTTGTAATACAAACAATGTTGGTCATTTTCCATATAATTAGTGATGTTCCAAATTGTATATTTAATTAATGAATTTCTCAAAATCTAATGAGAAGAACACAAACTTAGTCAATCACGAATATGATCTTGTTTATTCAATAGAAGATTCATGTAAACTTTTTTCTATATATTTATGATAGGAAAATTTGGATTGTCAAACATGCCATTATCCCAATACATTGTTAATAACCATTAATTTTTTCACAAGACATGCACAAAGTTAGTTTAGTTTATTTATATTCATATTGTGTATGCAATCTTGTAATAATGATCAAATGATATTTTGCATGTATAATGTCTTGTAAACACTCATAAATTATTATTCAATTTTATTGAAGATTAATTTTACAAAACAAAAAAATGTCAAATGTGGATTTCAAAGATAATTTTATTCACCAGTATACCTATTTAACCATTATTTCATCACTTTTTTTTTGTATTATTTCATTTTCAAATTGTTTTATTTTTTGTTTCATCTTGGTCAAGTAATTTGACAAATATGTAGGTTTTAAATGTTTAAGTTTTTTCCCCTTTATTTTGAAAGACAAATAAGTCTTGTGTCATTTAAAACATGCCCATAAATGTATAGGGGTGATATCATATGGGTTGTGCTATATAGTAATTATGCAATGCATAAAACTTAATGAAATTATCAAAAAAATATCAAAACAATTTTTTAGCCCCCAAAAAAAAACATTTATTGCATCATTTTTTTTGGGTTCATTAATTCTTTCGATCATTTTTTTCACATAATGTACACATGGTGGGATGAACATCATGTGTTGTGGAACACTTTGAATAAATGTAAATCACAATGAAGGAGAAAAAATATGCATGCCCAAATATAAAAAATTCATGACAAAAAATGTTCTATCAAAAATCACAATATACATGATAAAAACACAATTCTACACAATTTTAATGTCTTTAAATATATGGTCAACTTTCATTCTTATTTTATGTCAAAACACATTTTCTTTCAACCATTACCAAACTCATAATGTGCTTTCACATTTATTTCCTCTTGCCCTTTGTGCATATAAGTCCCACATAATATTGTCATAATTGCAAAAAAATCACACATATACAATTTATGATATATGAAACAAAAATTGAAATAAAGAGGAGATTGAATACCATGCATATTATCAAAATGATTCCATGATGGTTGTTTAATTCCATTTATTAAATGCAATTATTTTTTCATTCACCCTTTACATTGACATTTGTTCCTTTGTTAATAATCTATTGAACAATGTTAACATATTCACATGAAGCCTGATGAAACAACACATGTTCATATATCAATGACATGACATGTTGAAATAACCTTAATATAAATGTTTGGCCAAGAGGTAATAATGATTAATGTAATGTGTAACATGTAATAAATCCTCTTTATTTGCACCAAGATTAAAAACCTTGAAAAAAGAAAAAAAAATACAAATATCCTTGTGGGGCAAGAATTATTTTTGAATGTTTTTAAAGTGAAAGACATTAATTCATTCCTATATCATTACAAGGAATTTGCATATTAAATACTAATTTTTTAGCCATAAATGCCACATTTGATTGTTATAGTGTTTACTAGCTTTGGACAAATCTCATAAAATTTTAGTTGTGAAAGGCATGACATAACATGTAATCAAAATGATAATCACATAAAAGGTGTGATTAACATCAACTTTTCATCCAACCGATATGGCATAATCATTATAACTTTATAATTAAAATTTGCAATTGCATATGCCCATGTGGTGTGGTCTTTTGAGACTATTTTTATGACTAAAATGTGGGGACATCTGAATTTTTTTTACCACTAAAATGTTGACACATGGGAAGTTCCATCAGCGTGAATGGCACCACTTCAATCCAATATTTCCATTCCATGTGGCATTGGAATGTGAAGGATATAATAAATGGAGCCACCTAACACTTCATTGGAAATGGTGAAAATATTGAATCATCATCATTGGAATGTGAATATTATAATAAATCTTCAAAAGTGGATATTGAATATATATTAGATGGTAGATCCAATAAATCAATAAAATGTTGGGGGAAAGAAAAAAAAACATTTACAATTTAGTTTAGTATTTAGATTGGGATTTGGGTATCCAATCATTCATTCATTCATTGATACATACCCAAATAATTTAAGTGTGAACAAAAGAAAAAACCCTAAAAGCTTTGTCCATGGATGAATAGGAAAGCAAAAAGGGGAAAGAAACAACTACATCAAACAATGTTTCAAAGCTTCAACACCAAGAGGTGTGTGTTTGTAAGGAAACTTCATCATTTATTTTATTTGGTATTTTGCACAATGAAAACCCCTAAATTTACCATCACAACAACCACCATTATTGAATCTAATACTTATTGGATTACATTTTTTAAAAATGTAACATGGTCATTTAACTTTTGTATGTGTTGAACTAGTGAGTTTTGGGTGATTTTTGTAAATTTGTGTTTGCATATTTGGGTCCTTGGCAATGAGTAAGATCAATGTGCATTGTGTTGTGATGCTTCTTTTGATTATTTATTTATAGGGTTTTGTTGGAAATTTTGATAAAAACAACTTCAACTTGAAAGTTTGTTGTTGATTCACAAGAGGGGGGTGGAGGGTGGGTGTAATTTTCCATTGGTCTTATGCAAGGATTGTTTGCATGTGTGTCAAAATACTTAAATTAGGAACACGTAGGAAGTTAGAGGATGGAGGAGCAAGTGTAGAAGAAGAAAGGGGTAGAGTGAAAGTAGCACAAAGATGTATGACAAAGGCCAATTATTTGTAAAGTTTTCTAATTTCTTGCCAAATTCCAATTCCTTTTAAGAACTTTGTCAAATTGAATACTTGCATTCCAAAGGAATTTTTCCCCTTTTTGTACTTACATAAACATAAGGGTTTTTTTCTAATTTTATTCATCATTATCAAACATCAAATAGGTACATGAAATTGCACACCTTAACTACCAATTTAGACAATTAAATCTTATTACTTTAAAAAAGTTGCTTCACATGTTTCTCAAATATATCATTTCAATCAAACAATCTTAATCAACAATCTTAGGTCCTAGGATTGATTTAAACCTAAGATTGTTTATTATATTTTTATTAATCTATTGGTTGAATATTGTCCTAATGATAAATGGGATGTTTATCAATGAAGGTTTTATGTTGAGGATTGTATAACTTGTTTGATAGCAATTGAAGCAAGAAAAGGTAAAATAAAAAATGTTACCAATTTGTTTATTAATATGTTTAAAGTTTTAAAGGATGCAATTTTTTTTTTTCAACTTTAATTCAAGCATAATCTTACATTTGTGATTAATCTCTATTCAAAATGTAGGACAACATTAAGCTTTACAAGATGGGTGAAGGATTGGGTGAATGCCACTCCCCTTTTTGAGCAAGCAGGTAAATGTGACTTTTAATTCAAAGTAATGATGAAATCAATTTGGAAGGTCAAGTACTTGAATATGATGAAAATTGACATGAACATCTCTAATGGTTGTTAAATTTGATGTGTTTTATTTGCAATCAAAACAAAATGGTAAAAGTTTTATGAACCACATTGATATGCATTGTCTTAATAAATCAAACTTTTCTTGTTGGATGATAAATTATTTTTGGATTTAGCATTGAACTTCAAATTGGTGAAAATGCCGGAGGAGGCAAAACTTGCTTATCAACAAGCAGCCATGGGGCAAATCAAGCAATCCTCGTATGTATTATCTTCACATTGACAAATTTATATTTACACATATGATGATCACACAAAAAGCACACAAGGTTTTGAAAAAAATTCCATATCTTTACTAACAATCAAACCCAAGATATTGTGATTGAAATCTTGCCATAGTATGTTTTTACATGCCACAATAGAATAGCTTAATTGCTACTTTCAATACTAAGAAGAAGAAGAAGATAGAAAGAAAGACAAGATTTCTCATGGAGATTACATGTGATTATGATGCATCTTTTAGCCCATGGATGGCGGCAAAACACATGGAAGCTGCTGGAGTGTTGGCAAAAGAACTTAGTTGTTGGAATGAGGTCGTTGATTTCTTCAAACAAGCGAGTGCATTGTATGTTGAATGTGGGAAGGTGCAACCCGGTGCAGATGCACTTATAAGGGGTGCAAGGTGTGTTACGTTGTGAAGGTTCAATTCTTTTATAATCTATTTGAAAGTTCATTTTATTGCTTTATTTTCATGAATAACTTTTGGAAATAAAATGTGTGTGAAATGTTGCACTAATGAAATTCACAAGCAATTTTATCACATGTAATTCTTGTGGTATGTGTTTCATGGCCATATGGTAGAGCGGTGCAAGAGCTTAAACCCAATGATGCATTGACTATGTACATGGATGCATGTCGCTTGCTTGAAGATGATAATCGTGAACAAATGGCCTTTGACACCTACCGCGCTGCTTCCAATCTTTACATCAAGCTCAACAAGTACTTAATTATCCAATTTTCACCTCTATTTTTTTGGTGTTTGTTTTTATAGAGGAATATAAATAACCCATTTTGTATTCCTGAAAATGGATAGCTTGTTTACATGTATGAAATGGGGTATCTATCTCTTAAAATGTTTCTTGATAAATCAAAATTAAGTTTATAATCGTAATTGAAACTTTATGTTTTTGTGTGGGTGTGTGCATTTGGTGGGTTTTCCCCAAAGGTATCATGAGGCAGCAATTGTGTTGCTAAGGTGGGGTCAAGCTGCAAACAAATGTAAAGCTACTCAAAGCCAATGTAAAGTAAGTAAATTTCCACCAAATATTTCCATCATTCTCTTTTAATTGCAAAATTCTTTTCACTACTTTTGTCTCCTCCTTCACCATCTCAAAACTTCAAAGTGTTCTTTTGGAATGAAACAAATCTATATGTATTAACCCAATTTATTTGGTAATTTTTAAAAAATTGACAAGTTTGGAAACAAATCATTTCATGGGTTTGAAAATGGTTTGCATCAAACGAAACCACCCATTAGTCATACCCTATGGTATATGCTTAATTTGGAAATGGTCATATTATTTTTGAAATATTTGTGAGCTCAATTCATCAAGTTCATCTTTGTCAAAGAAATCGTGTGGGAAATGTTCAAGTCTAGGCATACTTGAGCGCCATAATCGTGTATCTATATGCGGAAAGTTATGAAGACGCCTTGGCTTGCTACAACAATTGTGCTTCGTATGTCCTAAACTATCATCTACACCAATATATGTAACTAATTTTCTTTCTCCCTTTGCAATTTAGTGCTCCAATTCTTTTGATCCATATGCTAAATTAATTGAAGAAATCCTTTCCAATAGCAATATAACAAACCTTTGTAGAAACCTTTTCTAAGCTTGCAACGACCCCAATCATTTTTCTTTGGAATTATTATTGTTGGACCTCATAGATAAGAAGCAGCCATTTTCACATTTGCAAAATTTCACCAAAAGCTGAAATTAAAAAATAAGAATGTTGAAATGAAGTGATTTTTGAGATTCTTGATAGCCAAAATTCCAAAAGACTTTGGTGATTTCTATAGACAGTTCATACATGTAGCAAAAAGTATAGAAATTTTAAAAATAAATTCATTTAACTTCTTTTTTATAGCCAAATTTGGCTAAATCCTCCTATGGATGATTGCCACTTTAGGTACATCACAAAATTGCCAAAAGAAGTCACCCACAAGTTGTTCTTCTCGGTTTTTCCTCTTCCACAAAAACCAAAAAATAACAATTGGTTGGCATCATTAAAGAGGATCAATTTATTTAATGTTTTGTGGGTTTTTGTGTGTGTGGGATAGGATGGATGTATTTTCCAAAAGTGATCAAGACCAATGTGCACAATTGTTGTTCTCGGCCTATCGAGAAGGAAGGGCTAATGAAATAAAACATGTGATAAGCACAAGTGCTATCATCCCACACCTTGATCACATGGTATGTGTCAATTACAAGCATTATATGCAAACGTGTGATTACACCAATTAGTTTATTTACATTTTAAAAATCATGCTTACAAATTGACACTAGAAGATGATTATAGAAAATACCAAATACTTCGTACACATGAATTTACAAATTGTCTTGGCGACAATCAATCATCTTCAAGTGTCAATCTTCAAGGATGATCGATAGTAATACTTTCATACTTCGTAAATACTTCTTGACAACCCATTGTTAAACAACACTTGTCTTTCCAATAATGATCAAGTCTTTGAGTGTCAAGTTGTGAGCATGATAAATTCCCGATTGCAATTGCAACCAATTTGATCAAATCACAATTCACGTTCCTTCATACAAATTTTGAGAGTTCAAGAAAGAAACTTTTGATGTACCTAAAGTGATTCCACAAGATGCGAAAAAAGAACTTAATTTCGTTTATTGGATTTGCAAATTTTGTGATATGTTTGTACCCTTGTATATTGTTGCAGATTATCAGGTTAGCAAAGCAACTACCACAAGGAAAAGTAATGAGCCAAGAGGTTCCCATAATGGACCTTACTTAAAAGTACTCTTAAGAATGTAAGATCATCTTGCACACCCCAAGTTTCTAATGCCACAATTGCTGTGGATGGAGCATGGAAAACCTATTTTCCAACAATGGCTATTTTGGACTACATACTCACAAGCCTTTCCCAAGAAACCCATGAAATTATCATGGCAACTTTTATTCAGCAAAATCTGGGATCAGCAGTTTCTACCAATGGATGTTCCCAAATATCCAAATCAATGCAATAAACTTCAATAAAAATTTATATATCCCAGCACAAAATTTCGTTGTTGTTTCATGTACTTAACAAAAAAACACTTTCCAGTTCACTAACAAGAAAGAACCAGTCCCTAAGAAATGGGAATGCAAGTTTTAAGAAACAAGTATTTTATGTTTGTACAACAGAAGAAGAAAGCTAACTGAGTTTTGCGTTGTTATCATCAATTTCTTTTCACCATATTTCAACAAGTTTCAGTTTCCTTCTTTTACATTGCATTCTTTCCTAAACCCTAGATTTTGAGTGAGAAGCTTCCATTCTCATGGTCCAGGGCTTGTCACTTCTTGATAGAAGGTAAAAACATAGCTCTGTTTAACCTATGGGGCTATCACACCCTCATGGTTACAAATGGCTACCTAAAATCACAAAAGCATTTTGCCAAGCTTGGGTGGTTGTAGCATCTATGTTATGTAATTAAGACACATGTGACATGTGGAACAAGGGACTGCCCATAGCAAATGGGGGATTAGCCAAATGCACGGTGTGGGTTTCAGACGGTTCTCAAAATGTCTTCATAGTTTTATTCATCAGCAATTAGGGGATGCTTTCAATATAAAACAACAGTAAAAGAAGCTTAGCAATACGAGAAAACCAGAATGTCCAGAGCATTCATACTTTCATGTGGTGGCTAATTCAGTTAAGGCATAGCTTACCCATGTCCCTTCTTGGGTATCAAACCATTTTCAAAGACAAAGTTCTCCCCCAGGATGGTTTCCAGAGATTGACTAGGAAGGAAGTATTTGCTCTCATGTTGTCCACAAGAGCTAGATCTTTTCTGCAATGGAGCATGGGATCCAGATTGCTCGGTTCATTGCAACCATCTGCAGCACCATTCAGGTTCACAAAGTCAGCAACTGGCAGGAAGTGGACAGAAAGCTGACCTGCATGCAGTCCTTGTATGTAGCTATGAGATTGCAGAGGCATCTCCACAACAAAACCTTGAAAGAAACACGAAGATGACTACAGTCCAAACCCTAAACCCTAAAGCATAACCTCATGAGACACATATGTGAGACATGTGCTCACATGGTGGCAGACCTTCACCTTCATCATGACTAGCAGTGATTAGTTGGCATAACTACTACCCACTGACTTCTCAGCTTGTGATAGTTTGGTATAGATAAGTACAAAACAAATCTACCCAAAACTTTGGGCAAATGATTAGACAAAATCTGTGTCCTGAGTTTGGTCTTGCATTGCTGGAAGCAAATGGAAAAACTCAGTCATGATGTTGGCTAGCACTCAAAGGGACATAGCTAATCAAGAGGCAATCAGTCCTCATCGTAAAAATATGAGAGGCTTCAGAGAAGAATATTCAGAATGGTCAGGCAATTTGTGAGGTGGATGCTGAAAAAAATAGGCCTTGAAGTTGCAGTGATACCAATCAATACACAATAGAAAGTGTCTAGTTTCAGAAAAAAGAGACCACCCTCATGGCTAGTTCTAGTGCATACCTTACTGAACAGTTGCTGCCCCAAATTGAGCTCTGGCAAGTCCTTGGATGCCATTCACCACTGCACAGCTTCCCTTTGTTCCAGAAGGTATTTGCAGGCACTGTGAGCAGACAGATGTTGTAATCTGCTGTATAAAACACAACTGTGATACAATCTGTGATAGAAATTACACAAGAGAACATCACCCTGAGGGGAGATATGAGATGATATCACCATGAAAGCGCTTTATGAATCATTTGTGGAAACCCCAATCCAGTGTCTGTGAACAAGTACGTCTCCATTTCTGTGGTGAGGGAGCAGAGCAATGGGCATCTCTCTTTTCTCTTCATCAGGGTTGATAGGATGCTTAACTGTAGACCACATTTGGAGGAGACCATTGAAGCTTTCTTTGTGTCTTCCTATCATGATTGTCTCCTCCTTCTCTGCCACCACCCCTGGGTGAATGATGCCTTGCAGCACTACTGCTGATGTAGCTGTACTCAACGAGTGGAGAGTAGGAAAGAGCTTTCGAATCCACCCCTAGCAAAGGCTCAAATGTTGTGTTCCACTCTGGTGAAGGATACTGCCGAGATGGCTTAAAACCTCCTCCTTCAGCATGATTGTAAGGTACAGGAGCATCAGTCCCATTACTACTACTACTACCATTTTTACATACTATGTCATGAGCTGCATGTGACTTGTCATCCTCATTTCTCCAGTTGTTCATCATGATTGGAGGAGGATTTGAATTTGCTAATTTGAGTGATATGTTGAAATCTGAAGAGTTTCGTGACGCTGCCTGAAGCATGCTTATTGTCTCCAGCTGCTGCTGCATATCCTCTTCCCACTCCGCACGCAGGCTCTGTTGTTCTTCCATGCGGCAAAGCAGCTGGACCTTGTCGACAATCATTCCTTCCGATTCTGGAGACTGAACCTCATAAGCCTTTTGCAAGTGGTTTTCCAGTCCTTCTTCAATCTGTTCCATCAGGCCCAACCGTGCTGATAGAGCATTGAGTGCTCGTTGGACTTGCGCAGTAAATCTGGCTGAGGATGGAAATGCCAACAGGGCATTCTCGGTGCGCTGCAACCGACTGCGACTAGCTTGCCTGGCATGCATCAGGCTTGTCATCACATTCTCCAGTCGCTTCCTACTTGGCACACCTCCTCCTCCTCCTTCATGCATGTGGGCAAAGCTAGAATCTGCCATCAGCTTCTCAGGCGAGGCTTCATTAGTAGCTGCTGCCATGCTTGAACATGTGGAAGAAAGCATTGTGGAGCGAAAGGAGTCATCACCGCTGTTGTGGTTGTTGTGGTCGGGCCCAAGAAATTTGACTGAAGAGAATTCATGCACATTGCGGCTTGAGCTTCCAACAAGCATATGCCCCAGGCTGCCATCTTCCAAGCCACTTTTCAGTGTTGGGAATGCAGGTTCAGACTGTTCGACTGCACTCTTCTTCTCTTTAAAAGGCATCTCTGACCTAATAGGATGCCAATTGTGAGTTTCTGCAGTTGGCCTTGCCTCCCATCTTTTGTTGATCTCCTCCCAACTATCAGCATCCTTGATCACACCCTCAGCTTTTGCAGACTGCTTCATGTGAATGTAACACTTCTCCATTTGCTCTCTTTCAAGTGCATCATGCAGTATCTTCACCTTAGCCCTCTCTTGCTCCAGGCTCATTTTCTCCCTTTGAATGGCCTGTGCAGTTGAATTCAGCTCCATTTCTCTGTTCTTGAGGTCTGCATCACTCTGGATTTCCTTGTGCATCATCGAGCTTGTTTCCCATTGCTTGTTATTCCCAACAACCTTTGCACACTCCTCATCCACAGCCCTTTTTGCGGCCTGCTGTATTCTCACCATGGCTTCCCCCTTTTCCTGCTCCAGCAAGTTCTTCATATCTTCCAGCTGCTTAGCTTCAAGGGCAAGTTTTGCCTCCTTCGCTGCAAGAGAGCTCTCTGCATTTCTGTGAGCTGTTGACAGCCACTTGCGTTCCTCTTCAAGTGCTTCTCTTTCTCTGTGAGCATTGTTGACAACTTGAGTGTTAACATCAGCCAGTTATCCAGAGAATGAACAGAAGAAAATATCACTTTGAGATCCTATTGGGACAAGGCAATATCTAACTCCATGGGTTTACAAGTTGATGACAGCAATCCATATTTGACAAAGTGAAGGAAAATCAGAATAAACCTGGATGCATTTTGAGCAGTGATTGAAGCATCTGAAACCATCTGCTTGGTTTCCTTGAGCTGCGCAGAGAGTGTCACCTTCACTTCTTGCACTGCTTTTCTTGTCTCCTCCTAGGACAGAACAGCAGAGCAATAATTCAGCTGCTGAAAATGCAACAGTTGCTAACAAAGTATGCATCCATCACTTGATAACATTGCCACCCATGAAGCTTTTTCCTTGGTGGACTTGGTCAAGCCTTCCTCTGTGCAAGGATCAGTAAAGGAAACTTTGGCATACCAGATCCTGCTGCTGCAGTTTCAGATTGGCTCTCTCCTGCAAAATTTTGGCTGCTTCTTTCTTGAATGTATCCTCCATCTGCCGGAACCGTCCTTCCATGACTTCGTCCCCTTGTTTGTGTAGTACTACGCCTGGTTGTGCTAGCATTTCTCTGGTACCCTTTTTCCCACATAAACCCACCCTGTCTTTTGTTTATTTTGCAGAACTATTGCACAATTTCTGCCTGTGCCTTTGCACATACAAGGCTAATGAAGACTGCATATACCCATTGCAACTAAACAAGGACTGGCTACAAGATCCATTTTTCTCAAAATCATGACAGAACCTATCCAAGTGGGAAGATGGAAAGAGGCTTAAGTAATGTTCCATGATAAGGTCAAAGAATAAAATAGATTGATGTGTAGAGAGAGAGAGTTGGGTCAGAAGCACATCCAAGAGATTGTAGAGAAACTCCACTGCATCACTCTCTCAGCCCAACAGAGACTAGAATGAAGCAAAAGTACAGTAAAAGATTGATGGGTTTTCTGAAAGATACTTACTGAATCTTGTGTGCCACTATGCTGCACACCAAACAGCTCTTGCACACTGTTTTTGCCACCTGCCCCCCCCAAAACTCCACACCTTTGATCATGCAAATCAGCTCCTGAGCTTGCAATACCATCTTGCCTCTCCCATCCATCTGAGAGAATGCTGCTGTTTCTTTCTCTGTCAGTTAGCGACACGTCTCTATTCTCCACTGTCTTCTCTCTGAGCTTTAACCTTACTTCCCTTTCCTCTATGGTTGCCACAAGTGTTTCTGCTGCTTTCTGCTTCTCATCAACATAGCACTGTTGTTGACATTGCAGCTCTGTATGTGTACAACTTGTCAACTGGTGCTGGAGCTCTTCAGCATCTTTCTTCACATGTTCCTTGCCTTGTTGCTCAAGCTTCTGCAAAGCAGCCTCCCTCTCACAAGCTTTGGCCTCACGAGCATCTATGGCAGCTTCTCTTGTATGCAATACTTCCATAATCTCTGCACGCTGCCTCTCCATCTCCTCCCTCAGCCATGACTTCAGGTGATTGCACAACAAAAAACAAACAAACAAATCCAGCTGTGAAAACTGCATGCTATGAAACACATGCTCTAAACAGGAACTGAAGATCTATCATGAGGAGGATGCGTTTTGAGAGAAGGGTTTCTATCTGCAAGAAACCTGGTTCAGCATCTGTTTTTTGGTACAATCCTCTTTACAGTGTTGCCCTTGCTCCACTTTCCACTGGAGGCATTTAATCCTCTGGGTCGCTGCTGCCTTCTGAATTTCAGATTTGACTCTTGTCAAGGACTCTCTTTGGTAAGCAAGTGCGGTTTGCTCCTCTTTCAGTTCTTCCCTCCCTGATCAAAGTCAGAGCACACCCCATAGAGGTCAAGGGCTGTGACACAAAGAAAAGAGACCAAAACTACAAACACCCATTGCAGAACATACTATTGCACAAGAGATGTATCAAGTATCAACACCCTTCTGATGCTCATGACAAACAGCACCAGAGATATAGATCTTTTTGTTTTCAGCACTAGTGCAAACAGCAAACAACTGTTGCTCCTGTCAAGATCATGCCATGTCAAACCATCACACATGACAATGACAAGATGGAGAAGAAGAATTTGTGCACCTTTCTCAAGTTCAAGAGCCTTAATCTCCAAATCTGCAGATCTCTGCAAGCGGTCCTTCACCTGCATTTCCAGCATAGAGATAGTCTGACCATGTTCCTCTATGATCTTGGCTTTCTTCTTAAGAGCTGATTCAAGACTTGCCAGCTCCTTCTCCTTGGACTGCAGCTTTTCATGTTCCTCTTGAATCAAGAGCTCCTCTCGTGTGCGGTTGCGGATACTTTCCTCAGCTGACACTGTTTCCTCTTTCAGGGTTGCAGCATGCTGCTCTACTTCTGCAATCATCTTCTCTAGGTCTCTTCTCTCATTCGCCAACCTTCCTTCCAACTCCTGTTGATGGCCACCACCACCCATACACAGGCATCATGATCAGTATTGTTCCCTGCTGTGAAACTCTTGGTTGGTGATCAACTTCCTCCCCAGCCATTTGTTGATTTGCTTCACGCAAATAAGGAGATCTTATATGCTTAAAATCAGGCATATTCCAACATGAGATGGATTTCTGGAGAAAGGAAGAGTGCATTGTATCTCTTATCATGTGTAGCAAGAAAAGCTCAGATGGCTTGAATGACTGTGTTATTGTGTTCACCATTTGCTGCAGAAAATTAGTGATATTGGAATCCATTGGGGAGAGAGGAGAAGAGGTTCAGTTTGCTGAGAAACAGACATGTAAGTCATTCTCGCTGTCAATCACAGCCTGCTCTCGGAACCTTAGGTTCTTCTCTTTTGTTGCTGCTTCTGCAGCCATAAGCTTCAATCCAGTTTGGACAGCAACCAGCTTCGTTTCCTGATCCCAGCAAGCCATCCACATGTATCATCACATTGGAAGAAATTGTGGATTGAGACTAAGGTTCGCACAATGCAACAGATGATAAGAACACGGGTTGGCAAAGAATTGAAGGAAACCAGTACATTCAGCAGATGCCTGCTATCTCTAATCTCTGTATGCCCTCACAATCATGAATTGGGCAATGTGATAACAAGCAGTAATAGTACTCAAGTCTAGATCTTTCCAGAGAAATCTGTGCAGGATTGTTGCTGCTGCACACAGCAACAGTGGCAGCATACAAGTTTGTTTTTTGAGAATCATTCTACCTGCTGTACCAAATCACTCTCACGCTGTTTCAACACTTCCTGGTGCGTGGCCAGTTTGTCTGCCAGGACTTCAAGCTTGCTTTTAGATGTTTCAACCTTGTGGCGCTGCCGCTCGAGTCTGCAGGAGGCTTGATCCAATTCAGCCACACGGTCAACAATCTGTGATCCTGCTTGTTCTATGTCCACTTGCAACTTTTTCTGCCACATCAACACAACAGGAACCTCAGAACAAATTTGACAATATCAACAGGAGTTGCAAAGGCAATCTAGAACCAAGAAGAACACACACCACAACAGAGAGTGCTGTAGCTGAAGCTCAATCTCCCAAAAAACATAGAAAAATAACTGCTCTCCTGCACTGGTAGACAAGGGCAAGAAACTAAGGGGATATGAGACTAGAGATAGGCAGAGGGAGCAGTCAATTCACAAGCTCTTGGATTTGTGATGTCAACTCCTCCTTTCCTTTGACAAAGCTATCAATCCGATTCTGCAAAGTCTCTTCGGCTTCACGGCGCCAAATCTGAAGCTCCTGTTTCTTCGCATGCAATTCTGCAAACTCTTTCTCCACCTCCTGCTTAGCCATCTCCAGGTTTTCCACATGTGCATGGTACTCATTTGTATGTTCCTGTACCTGCACAGAGAGAGAGAGATATACACATTGTCAAATGCTCGGGAATGACAGGACAAATCCAAGTACAGCTCCTGTCATAAAGAAAGCTCATGACAAGAATTGACTCTACAGTAGCTCCTCCTACAGACTTGGCCAGTACCCATTCAAACCTTGATGAAAGAAACTGTTTGTTTTGCTTGCTTACTTCCTGAAGGTGTTGTTCATGTTTTGTCTGCAAGTCTCTCTCAGCTTCCCAGATCCGCGATTCCATCTCTGCAAACCGCTTGATCTCATTGATTGCGAGCCTTCTCTCTTCTGTAAGTATCTCCAAGTCTCGCTTGATTTCTGCCTCTTTGTTCTCCAGGAGTTTTGTGTGCTTGGCAAGAACCTCCTGTTTGCATTTCAGTTCTTCTGTCCAAGATTCCTGCTCCTGCACCAGCTTTGCATGTAGACCCTGCACAAAGATCATCATGGCACTCTTGTTTGAGAAGCAATAACATATCCATGTACATGCAGAGAAAAACTCCACAAACAAAACACTTTGAAGGCAAGTCATTTGTGTCATTGGTTCCAGCTAAAAAACCTCCAGCAGACTTTTACCTCTGATTGCTCTTGCTCCTCTCTTGCCTGATCCTGCACCTCTTGAATGGTCTTTTGCTGCTGCATCAGCTCTTTCTCCTTCGCATGCAGCCGATCCTCCCACTGTGTCACGCATTCTCTGACTGATATGAGATACTGAGCAGCTTCATTGCGTTCCTTGGTTGCACGAGCCCAGGCATCGTCAGCTTGCCTTCTGGAATCTTGGGCTTCAGCAGTGGCCTGTTCTGCATCTTTCAAGCGCTCCTTATCTCTTTCCATGTCTGCAATCATCTCTTGTAAGTGGAAATTCTCTTGCTCCAACTGCTTCTGCACACCTTGTAGGACTTTATCCCTCGCATTCAGGTTGTTTGCCATTTCCTGTGCTGCCATATTCTTGTGTTCGAATTCCTTCTGACGTGCTTGGAACAACATCTCCTTTGCATTCAGTTTCTCCTCTGTCTCCTTATGTGCTAGAGCCAGCTTTTCTCTTTTCTTCTCCTCGGTGAACCTTTCCCTTTCTAGCTGCTCCATCTTTGTATCCAACTCATCTTGCAATCTTTTGAGAGCTGCCATTTTGGAGTCTGCTTCTCTCTCCCTCACTGATACTTGCCGCAATTTTTCTTGCACCTTACTCCTCTCACAATTCACAAGGTCCTGATCATCGTGCAACCTTTGCGATGTGGCCCGGAGTTCTTCTTGCAGGGCAGAGATTTCAAGAGATCGTCCATCAATTGAGGATTCTCGCACAAACAGTTCAGCTGACTTCTTCTGCACATGTGCCAGTGATGCTGCCACTTCTCTTTCACATTCTGTCACAGCCTGTTGAGATTTTCTAAGTGTTCATTTCTCTGATAATATCTAGATGATTATCACTCAAGTCTCCTATCAGTGTGAAGACAGGCCCACTTCACTCTGCTTTGCATCCATCCATCATCTGCACTATGAACCCTGGAGGAGATTGATCTAGTTTTCTTCAAGGAGAGCTGTAAACTGGTTATTTCTTCTCTTTCTATTTCCTCTCTCAATCCAAGGTTCCTATCTCCTTTGAATTCAAACAAAGAAAATGATCAGTTTCAGCAGATGGGTGTAAGGGAAGATCAGTTTTTTCTTGCACTAAATCAACTTGCAGATGGGTCATCAATGCAGTTTTTACCTTGCGGCGCTCCTGCAAATGAGAAATCCAAAGTATCAAGTTCTCTCGCTCCTGGACAATCTTGATCCGTTCTTCTTCCAAGCTTGAGCTCTTCTCATCAGCTGACTTCATCATAGCTTCAGCTGCTGCCTGTTGCTCAAGGGTAGCTTTTTTTGCCTTTTCCATCTCCTCTTCCATCACAGCCAACCGTGCGCCTTCTCTCTCCAACACTGTAGCCCATTGTTGGAGATGGGTCTCTCGGCTCATGAAAGAAACCAGGCGCTCACAGATTCCAATAACTGTTGAGCACCATTCTTCACACTTTCCTTCAGCAGCCAGCATTGAGATCCCATCAAACATGGTGCCAGCTATCACATTGTTCTTCCCTGAGAGCTCTGGCTCAAAGCCGTATGAACAGTTCCTGATTGAACCTGGCTTTGTTTCAGCTGAGTCTCTAATCTCTCCCCATGCATTTTGTAGCACCTTCTCCTTTTCTTCCATTTTCAGTAACACCTCATACAAGGCTGCACAGAGCTTCTTCATAACTGCTTTTCCTGTGTCCATCAGCTTCAGTGACTCTGCAATTTCGCTACTTTGGTGCTGCAACAATGACATATAGACCCCACCAAGAAGAATGACCAGGTAAGACATGAGCAAGATCTGAATCTGATGTGATGTATGATAAATCTTCACATGTATTAGACCTTTCAGATAACACGAGAGAGAGAGAATTATGGGCACCCAGACCTAGGATTTTGCAAGACTTGGATTAACAAGGTTTTGATATCCAATTGAAGCAGCCATTCTGCTGGAGCACCTGAAACACATCAACAATTCCTGACAGGTTTTACCTTTTTTTCATTCTTTGCAGCCTCTTCCTGCTGAGAGAAAGTGTCTTCAGATCTTGCAAGTGAAAGCTGTCTCTCACTAAGCTTTTGTTGCTCCTCTAATAGTCTCTCTTCTGCAATTCTGAGTGCTGCCTCTCGCTTGGAGAGCCGTAACTCCCAATTGACCTGCAGGCAGTGTTTGTCAGAAGGAGGGTGATTTGAGACATCAGGCTTGCTGCTGAAACAAACACATGAGTATTTTAGATTCACTGATGCCTATTTCTAATGTCTGTTTTTACTGGTCACCCTGCAAACAGCAGCTGTTTACTCCCACTGTGTGCAGGAATTGAAGTCACAGCATCTGAATCTACTTGAAGCATTCACAAAAAAATTCTATAATGCATACAAGGCTGCATGCAAGTCTTGTGTAAAAGCACATAGTACAAACCCGACCAAGCCTGTCACCCAGCTTTGGATTCTGTGATTCAGTTTTATTCCCATCGGCAATCTGGACTTCCAGCTTCAATCCGCTGCCATTTTTTGATGGCACTGTTTCTGGAGTGCAGCCTGGCATTTGAGGTGATGAAACTCTGCCCTCCTCTGCATCATTCTGTATGCCAATGTTTTCCATACATTACTATACAATTTTTTGTGTTACAATTCACATCCTATTGTCTGTAATTATGATGAATATGAAGTTCAGTAAAGCAGAAACTGACCTCAGCTGTATGTATTCTCATGTGGTTAGTGACTCCATTTGATGAAGCCCTTGTGTCTGCAAGATCTCCCCATGATATATTCCTGCAGACTGACAATGGGTTAAGCTACTGTCCAGTTATGAAAGCCATTGGATGACTGTTGAAATCCATTCTGCCTGTTTTAAGCCTGCTGCAGGATGCATACATCACATGGAATTTGCACAGAAGAGAGAGAGAGAGAGAGAGAGAGAGAGAGAGAGAGAGAGAGAGAGAGAGAGAGAGAGAGAGAGAGAGAGAGAGAGAGGGTGGCAGTAGTTTGGAGGTAGTGGTGGACCAGGAAAGAAAGATACCTCAAGGAAACTCCTCCATAGGATGATGGATCTAGCTGCAGCTCAGCATCAGCTATCAATGTTCTAGGTGTAAAAGGAGGGGGAGACCTTGAAATGCAGGGATAGATTTGATCCCAAACTACCCTCTCTGCTTGACCCAAGCAATCAAGCACGGGTGCTGCTGTTTGCAATTTAGGAGGACAATGTTTGCCTAATTTATGGGTTAAGGGAACTGAGAATGCAGTGTTTGATGTAGAAGAAGCAGCTGCACTAGGTAAGCTCTCACTAATCCCTTCATCATGGTTGTTACTGTTGCCAGGCTTTTTCAGAGGAACCTTGACCTCTGTTGCCTCTAACAAGAGATGTGATGGGTCACAACTCTCTTGCAAAAGATAATTCAGATTGCTAGCCAGTGAGTTTGTTTTTGACTCATGGGTTCCTGATTGTAAAGACAATCTGGAGAATGACACACAGCTGACTTGAGGCTGACATCCGAGGGCGCCTTTCAAATTAGCTGTGGTGGGTGCAGGGCTTATTAAAGGAGGCTTTTTGTTGTAGAAGGTTGGGATTGTGGCCTTTGTGTAATCCAAGGGAAGAAGAAGATCATCATCACAGGGAGGAGATAAATGCCTGCACTTGGAGGTGTTGACAGCAGCTCCAGGAGTAGGAGATAGAAGCAGGGGCGTTGATGAATTGGAAGAAGGGTGAGCAGCAGCAATTGGAGGGACTTGGGTTGATGATGACAAGTTGTCATCTTTTATGCTTGAATTGGCATTGTGTTGGGTTGAGGATAGCAGTGTTGTTGTTGTTGTACACTGAATTGTTGAGAAAGGAAGGTTTTCTGTCTTCGACTGTAAGGGAGAACATGTTGTATGTGGACTGCCTGTTCTGCTAGAAGCAGATGCCATCCCTTCACCAATTCCTGGAGATCTAAATGACATTGTATGGTTTGTAAACAAGGGATTGGAGTATGACGATGCTGGTGATGGCTGGTCTGCTGGCAACCGACAGTTTGGCAAGCTGCCTGCATTCCCCTTGCATAAAGTATCTTTGTCTGCTTCCCATTTTGCAGACTTCTGCTGAAAACTCAGCCACTGTCAAAAGATCAAAACAAAAGGGTAAGACTCAAGAGGACTACTACTTTCCAGAATGATCAGAACTACTCTCCTGGCATTCAGAAATTGATGCAAGACTTCACGAGGAGCAATTGCTGCTGATGGGTACTGCAAGACAGAAATCATGATCCCACCTGAGTCTCAAGCTGCTCAAACCGCCTTGCAATGTCACGGGCCACAGACATATCATCTGCAACAGATGTTGCAGATTTCTGAAGGTGCAGGCTGCTTCTTCCACATTCCCCCATTTCTTTGCTATGCTGATCTCATGATACCTGAAGAAGAAGCAGAATGCTGCACCCAACCCAACCCATCCATGATGCCAGAAAACTTCATGAGCAATCCATGCAATGAAACCCACAATGCCCATGTGAAACCATGCCACGTTCATGAGCAATCCACTGATACATGATTGCTGTGCACTCAATCCTCTGGCTGACAACATTAGGTCAATCAAACAGAGAAGAATTTCTGATGGTGGAATTCAGAATCAAACTGAAATCATGTCATGTTTGCTTGAAACAGAAATGATGGAAAAAAAAGATGTCCTTTTTTTTTTTCCTTTTTGGTTTCCAGTCAGAAAGGAGGAGATCAAAGGTGTGTACCAGTTCAACATTCCTGCTTCCACCTTGCTTTGGCAACATGGAGAATCATGACCACCACCACACAGCAGCAGCGTTGAACTCTCAGTCCATACATTTTTGGAGCAATAACTGCGGCAACCAGTACGACATTGCATGAAGCTCCAGCCAACAAAACCCACAACACGTAATCCAAAATGCGGCAATTGCAAGTAAGCAATGTGCGTGAACTCAGATCTACATACCCATGATGCATTTGGATGCTGCTGAAGTCCAGAAGAAGATGCATCCCAATAAAGTAGAAGTGTGCACTAAGCCATGCACGCCCATGCATTTTATGTTGGTGAGGTCCAGAAGAAGAAGAAGAAGCAGACGATGTCCAGAGGAAGAAGAAGACGAAGAGAGTGGAGGAATGGGGTACCCAGCGACGATCGGAATTGCAATAGAGGAGTGTGCACTAAGTCATGCCTGCCCATGCATTTGGTGTTGGTGGGGTCCAGAAGAAGACGAAGAAGAGAGTGGAGTCATGGGGTTCCCAGCAACGACGAACTCTTCTACTACTGCTCATCTTCTTGGAAGTCAGTCACCTGGCGCCAACAACAAACAAAAGAATGGCAGGAGGAGGAGAAAATGCATGAGGAACAGATTTGGGCATGCGGATTACGATGATGCATGCATGCATTAGGGCTTCGAGGAAGGAAGGAAAGGAAGCAAGTAAGCAAGCAAGAACCGCAATCGCCGCCCCTGCGCCTTGCAGAGCGCGAGACCAAGAACGGAAAGTGCGAGAACCGTCGGTGTCGAAAAGACGACGATGATAACCGCTCATCGACTGGGATGCGCGGCAGCGCACTCTTAGAGTCTTGAGGACTCCGCTCCGCATGTACCCACCCCTTTTTCTTTTCATGGGGGAGGGGGGTTTGAATTGCAAACAGACAACTCATTTGGGTAGTTTTGGAAATTATTGCCGTCACAAAGAAATGCTCAACCCCTGCAGGAAGCTTGAAGTTTTGCCAATTCTTGATCAATGCAAAATTTATTCGTTGCAATGCACACATTAACTCTAGAGTGAGGAGCAATGTTATGGATGATGCACACTGGCTAAGCATGCATGCATACCAGAGCTCCAAAATTCCCACAAGCATAACACTTAGATATTGTGGGTCCTTGTAGCACAAGATTTCACCACCTCAGGGGTTTCTCTGGAAATTGATGATCAGGATTATGTGAAGGCTCATGATGGTCAGCCACATTGTTGTATCCAGTATATGTTCTCATAGGTGTGCACTGATGATGCACATCTTCTCTGACATTGCAGGAGGAAGAAGGAGTTGATATGAAGAAGAGCAGGGACCACAGCAATGAGTGAGATATCTCTCTCTCTCTGTATCTATCTATCTATCTATCAATGTTTCCTTCCTTTCAATCTGTTGCTGGCAACTCCACCAAACATGAAAGAGGTGCAGCTTTTCTTCTCTTAATTGCAATTTCTTGTTCAATGTTGATTAGCATCTTCTGCAGTGATTTTTTCAGACCCATTTTCATCATCATCCAACTGCTGCAAACAAACCAAGCCTTGGGTGTTTCTGTAAGTGATACAGTGAATTCAGCCCACTGTTTTCTCCAGTGGACGCAATTTCATGACTTCAACTAGGGTGCAGAAATTCTACTTCAGAACCTCACCTTCTACTTTGCACTTTCTTGTCCCTCTGTTGTAGAGGAAAATGAAATATACAGGTACTTAGTGAAGATGTGAGGTGCCTGGAGAATGTAGTGGGTTGTATGATTCTCTCATTGTGGGGAAACATTATTGCTCTTGAAGCAAATGGAGTACAATTCTCAAGGGCTTCCATAGTTGCATCACCACCCCTGGAAGCAAAAAGATGGCAGACAACAATCTTATTTCAGAATCCATGATGGCTTGAGAACATGATGGAGATTGTCTCTAGGGTTTTGCATCGAGGCACAGTCAGGGAGACTCTGCATGACAGAAAAAGACAGAGCAAATTGATCATCATTGAGCAAATTGGTCAAAGGATCCTTTTTCGGAGAAGATGCTTTAGTCACTTGCAAGGAGCCATGGCTATGCACCATGGTTGCAGGACAGCATTAGGCTTCCCTCTACAGTAAGTGCAAGCAATCAATCTGTGCCTCACATGTATCCTCTTGTTAGAACAGATTGGAAACTTCATGATCCATTTTGTTTGCACTAAATTCATGCTATAGAGTTGTATACAACAATGAGTTCAGGATCTTATGTGTGGGGTAACGGCCTTGGCCATGGGCACTACTGGAAGAAGGGCCCACATGAGATGGAGCAAAAGGGGGTCCAATTCCAGTAATGCCTGCAGCCAAGGGCGTCACACAGTGTAAAAACCATGCAATTATGTTTTTGTAAAGTCTGCCAGCTTTTTACACTAAGTAAGGTGCTCTCCAGGTACACTAAAAAAACTACACATGGTTTTTACAATTGAACAACACACCCTAGGAAGAAAAGACACCTGAATGGTTACAAGAGACTGGTTTTTCTCACACCAAAAGCTGCAGCTGATGACACATGTGCAAGGTAAACTTTGTGGTTTCATCCATTGCAATGTACAATATGTAGTGTTTATTGTGGCATATCTTGCAGTAAAATGGCAATTTGACATTAGGTAATGACACATATTACCACATATCTTGTATCTGCAGCACATCCAAGTACAAATAGAAACTCTGAAATTTTGTAGTTAAGATGTTTTCATCAAGCCTAGTTTTGCATATGCAATTGAATTTTTTGTTTGTTTTCCTCCTGCCTTCAATGCAAACTCCTTCTTTGATAATCTATCATCTGCTCTGCTCCGAGATTTCAATGGTTTGATGCCAGCAGATATCTAGAATTCAGATTTGGAAAACAAGTGCATGGCATGATTAGAGAGGAGGCTTTTTCTTTGTTACCTAGCACATTGACTTGCTGAGGAGGATGGAAGGAAGCTTATCAAGTGCTTTGCTGATGATCTTTGTTTTTCTTCTTTTAACAGGTCACTTTGTGATGATTTGATTTGAGCGATCCACCATTGATCCACAACACCCACTTGCACTATCCCCACTAAAGTAGCTGTGATGTGATCCCCACAACCACTTGCAAGGTATGCGATTAGCTGAACTTAAACTAGGGTTGTGGGTTTGATGCTATTATGCTCATATCTGTTGTCAGCAATTTTGCATATATGTACATATTATGAGAGAAAACTGCTTTTTGTTATACCTATTATGTTACACCCCAGAAGGAAATAGCTACAAAGTAAGTACATACCTTTAAGTGGTGGGTTTGATTCTTTCCATTCCCAGCACTCTTTTTCTGTTGTTCTGAAACATGTGTCAAAGGACATTTACATGCAAAAAAGGATCTGAAAACAAAGTGCACAAAATATATGCTAGAACCCTTCTGTAAATAGCTACCTATTTACATATGGACTACTAGTGCACTCAAGATAACTAAGAAAAAAATTCAGACTACCAAATCCAGTAGTTTCATTGGCCATAACAAATTTTTGTGCACACCTATGCACAAACCTATTCAACACTCTCCCTCTATACAGGTATACGAGTGTGAACCCCGTGCCTAATGCACAGGTGTGTGCCACCTAAGATGCCACCTAGGTGCTTCAGTCACCCACTTACCTTGGGGTTACACCCCTTTGTGGAGTTCAGCAAAATCTGGCATGGGGCCTTCTGCTTCACAGAATGGACCATTTTGAAGAAGTGAAATGCCTTGTGGCCATGGAAACTGAATTAAATTGCTATTAGGTGCTCACCCAAGGCTTTGCTGGGAGCT
>Ga0209611_10000468_pt1 | contig 60036 bp, 53 predicted proteins | sample S1TSphgellanicum_3_FD_187693 | JGI IMG/M metagenome (GOLD analysis project Ga0209611, IMG submission 187693) | Host-associated microbial communities from peat moss isolated from Minnesota, USA - S1T2_Fc - Sphagnum magellanicum MG (SPAdes) (version 2) | ecosystem: Host-associated > Plants > Peat...
AAACCCTAGCCGCCACTATTCAACCTAACCTAACTACTAGAAGGATGACAATACTATTCATCCATTTGATGAATGTTTAACACATTCATCAACATTGGGAATTAGAAACAAATAGTATTTCTAACACCCTAAACCTATAAACCCTAAATAGGCACTACTCGCTACCATAGCACACTATATGTTATAGCTAACACACATATGGTCATGACACGGCCACCAAAAAAAATATTTCCTAACCCTTTTCAATAGGCAACTAGCTCACTTATATAATTTTCATAAAGGATAAATGATTTGGCGGCCACCAAATCGTTAATAAAGTTTCCACAAATTAGTAATGAACTAATTAATGGTCACCACATCATGTTTTATACCCTTTTCCAAAGCAAATGATATGGTGGTCACTAGATATATAATTACATTGCACTTCAAGGGGATTATTTGTTGCCACCAAATCACAATTATCGATGTGACCTTGGAGATGTAGTGATTTGGCAGCCACTAGATGGTTATTTTCTTCCCTCACATGCATATTGATCTGGCAGCCATTAGATTAATTTGTTCGTGATTTTATGTAGGTAGAAATCTAGTGGCCATTAGGTCATTTCTTTTGCCATTCAACAACTTGAAATTACGATGTGGTGGCCACCACATGGTTAGTTTGCTTAATGTTGGAGGAGGTGACAATCTAATGGGAACCATATCGTTACATGGGTGAATCTTCCTTTTGGTGTTGATCTAATGGCCATGAGAAATTGTGGCATGGGTTAGTTTTTGATGAGGTTATGATCTAATGGCTACTTGATCGTTATGTTTGTGACAAGTGACTTTAATATCAATCTGGTGGCCACCAAATCATTATGTCTTCGAGAAGTGACCCTAGCCACTAGATCATTACATGTGTGAAGAATGCAACTAACGATTTGGCAACCACCATATCATTTTGTCCCTAATTTTGTGTGGATATCCCCCCACAAACGAGCACAGTTAAACCAAAACTCTATTCCATTGACCTTAATCTTAATGCATGAACTTAAACCCTTATTCACCCAATGGTTATTATCTAGAACTTGTGGGAAAAAATTCAGCTCATATTTTAAAATTCAATTTGTAATGATTGATTTTCTATGATATGTTTGCAAACCATTCTTCTTTAAATTCAAAGTTATTTCCCCCTTAAAACTTGTTAAATTGCTTCCAATGTCTTACTTTATTTTATGGTTGGGCATATTAAGTTGTTAAGACTTAAGCCACAATCTGGGATATACTTAAATGTTGCAAAAGATGGTATGTACACTATATTGATACTCCCATTGTTTACTAGTATCTAGCACTTGGGGTAAGGGATGGGGAACTTGTGGGAAGCACTTAAGGTCCTTTCCTGGAACTCAACTTGAATTGCTTGATTTCTTATGTTATGTTTACAAAGTTCGTTCTTCCTTCAATGCATAATTGTTTCCCCCTAGAAATTTGTTCAAATGCTTGCATGGTCTTTTTTGTTATGTGGTTTGTCAAACTAAACTATTTGGACTTAAACCACAATTTGGAAGGTAAATTATTGTAGAGGATGGTATGTACTATATTAATAGCCCAATGTTTATTGTTTAATATTTTGAGTAAGGGATTCATGAGGAACTTGGATTCTGTTTGATAAGTCCTAGAAGTCATTTTTTGTACTTTAATTTGCAACAATTGATTTCCCATGATATGTTTGCAGACTTCATTCTTCTTGAAATTCAAAGCTGAACATCCTAACATCAAAGTAAGGCAAAGGACATTTGAAAATTGAAAGCCTTATTTGAAATAAATTTATGAAAGCATAACACATGTTGTTGCAAATATCACATTGAGGTTGATGAGTTTTGTCTTGGTTGCAATAACTTGAGGGCTATTGATAAGGGCATTCATGATTAGATTAGTTGTTAATGTGATTGTGAACACCTCTATTAGCATGAAGGGGAAGGTGGGGAGGGAGAGTGCTAAGCCTCAAGTAAGTTGTACCTTAGCATCATTAAACTTTCGGAAGAGGTTGTTTGTCCTAAAGGTTTGTTTGATGAGTGGCATCTTAGAGAATGCCTTCTAGGGGAATGTTTGTTGTGTGGTGTTGAAACCTTGGAATTTTGTCCATGTGAAACTGATGTAAATATTGTAGCTCTCATGCAATGGCAATGATATGCTTGATTGTGGTTGGGAAGGACAAGGCAGGGAATGAGAGTGAACGCCTGAAATTAGAGTACATGGAAACCATTCCAAGCATTTTTATAGACTATCTCAAACCTAAACTCGTTGCATTCATAGAACACAATTTTTTTGCTAAATGGCAGGATATACAGTTCAAAAATCTTTTGGCTACCATCCCAATAAATGTTGTTTCAATCATTGATTTTGTTGAAAATTATGGGTTCAAGGTGCAAAATGAAGGTCAATCTATGCATTGGCACATTACTCAGGTGAACATTTTGGTCCACATCACATATAGGTGGTTGGTGCCACTTGTTAATGATATTATCTAGGACCAAGATGAAAATCTAGGGGGGTGGGTGGAGGAACTTCACTTTTACATATTTGATGATATTCAGCATGATTCCTTGTTTATTCAACATTGTTTCATGCTCCAATGGGAACACATGACATCAAGGGACCAAGTTCCGCCCACCACACATTAGGTGTGGTTTGACGAGTGCGTTGCCCAGTTTAAGTATGCCTATCCCTTGTATTTTGTTGCCCAATATCTAGGTTTGATGATCGGGTGTCTAATGATTTGGAATTATTTTGAATCTAGACATGGCAAGGGTGAACATGATGGAATAGGGGCTATAGTCAAATGAACACTCACACAAGAGTAGTTGAATGTTAATGCAAACAATTGTAATGTGCAAAATAAGTTTGTGACTATTTGATAGATGTTATGTAAAATAGGCCTACTTCTTCATATGTCAAGGAGAAAACACCTTTGAAAAGGTTCTTTTAGCACATTGGTATTTTTGTTGTTAAAAGATACATATCTCGGGAGTGTGAAATTGTGAAGGGCAGTAGGAAAATCCACCAGATCCAAGCCCATGGGGATCCTTTGAACCCCATGGTTCGAGATTTGGCATGTTTTTGTGAGTATTGTTTAAATGAGGATTGGGAATTTTGTGTGAATGTGGCCCATATTGAACAGTGGTGACTTGAAACACTACAACCGTCGAATGTAACTTCAGCTCAAAATCTCAATGTCGTTGACGAAGCAGATGTTGGCCAAGAACTTGACTTTGGGTCTAACGGGGAATCTTTAGATGCAACATTAAAAGTAGATGATAATTTTGTGGTGCCTGTTGAGGATGGTAATCATGAGAAAGTAAAGTTTTACAAAATGTGTTGTGAAAGGCTGCCCTTCACCTTGGATGTTGGGGTGGGGTTAATTTTTTGGGATGCAACCTATTCTGCTCGAGAAGTTGTGGTATCATGGAAATACTAGAAGTCTTGGGTCATGTTGAATGATAACCTAGTGGGTTATGCCTATTCACATTTTGTTTGCTGTGCAAAGTTTTCAATGCCATTAGGTTACGCATTAAGTTAAAGGCAACACCCAAGTGTTTACTCTATCAAAAAACACCTTGGAGGCCATAAAAGCTAGCATATGGCATGATTCTGATGAAGAGTAAAGAGGTTTACACTACACAAGTTCATATTTCTAGTAAGTTTCCAAGCTTACATTATAATTATTATAATTTTCCTTGTTGTCCAACTTGCCTAATGTAATCAAACTCCAACCTATAACCAATTTGAAGAAACTTGCCCTTGATTAGCTATCTTGTTGAACAATAGGAACTTGCATTGTAATGATCATTTTCTTATAACTAGTTTTTAATGAAACTTTGGACTATATTTTAAAGTTTTTTGGCAGGATTAGGACAAAGATTGTAGAATTTCCTTGAATATTTAAATAGGTTCATCAATTTGGTGTTTTGGTGTAATTCTATTGATGTAAGAGATTGGCTGACTATGCAGATTCACATCAACTATTTCACCTTCCAACCCTTGCCTTCCTTCCCTTCATTTCAAGATTTGTTTTGACACTTGATTTTGATAATACTCTTAGGACAAAAATTGTAGAATTTCCTTGAATACTTAAATAGGTTCATCAATTTGGTGTTTTGGTGTAATTCTATTGATGTAGGAAATTGGCTGAAAGATATTTAAGTATTCAAGGAAATTCTACAATTTTTGTCCTAAGAGTATTATCAACATCAAGTGTCAAAACAAATCTTGAAATGAAGGGCAAGAAGGCAAGGGTGGAAGGTTAAACTAATTGATGTGAATTTGCATAGAATACTAAAGATAGGCAATGCTTGCACAAGGTTTCCACTAAAATTATCAAGCTAGTTGCAACTCATTCATGGAAAGTTGTTGTTTAAACTAGTAGTTCGCTTAAAAGTTTCAGGGTAAACTTTTGTACTTGGGGATTCCAATTTACAAAATGTGAAGTGGGTGAAATTTGCAATTCAAGTGTAAAGGCCATTACATCTATGAGAGGCCATGAATTTGGTCTATAAGGTCTATTGTGTAAATCATTTTTATTATTTCTGCAAAAGGTAGATACCAATTTATTCTAGGAAAATCTACAATCAAATGGGTCTAAACACATTAATTCTTTTAAGGTGACGTCTGCAAATGTATTCACATTCTCATTGGCAATCTATAGACATCACCTTAATAATTGCCAATGAGATTGTTTTCTTTGCCCCAACAAAGTTAATAATATCAACAAACTTTCAACCTGAAATCCATGTTATGTTGAAGGTTTCATTTTATTACTGAAACCAATGGTGTAGTTGATGGGGGTGCAAGGGGCATCACGAATTTGAACTTGATGGAGTGAAACAAGCTTTGGATTATCATCAAGAAATTAATTGATCTTATAGTATGTCCCTAAGACATAGTCATATTTGCAATTTATTTATTTATTTCCAATTTGAACAATTACCAAGTGATGAGGAACCAAACAATGACAATTATACCAAAGTTCAATATGGCTAGAATTTTTTTGATGGGTGTTCTTGTTTTAGAGGTAATGAAATGAATATATGGATAGGGGCAATGGTTTAATCTACAAGGTTACAATCATGTTGTGACCATCTATTATCACTCCAAAGCTAATTCATTTTATATAAGTGATTGTTTCCATACTTTTAAACTAGTGCTATTTGTGTATTCCTAGGTTTACAATTAGCTTTAATATGTACTGAATCTCAACATTGGAGATGAGTACCTTACCTTCAAAACTTGTCTCAAGTTGGATCTAAATATTTCTAGACATAACAAATTACGTGGGATCATATTCCAAGTAACACTTCTTTTTCCATGTCTTCCTATTTTTTAAAACTTGCAATAATATATTTAATCTTGTAACCAATTTAATGAAACTTGCCCTTCCTATGTGAGCCATACCAACACAACCATGTGTGGTAGTCTCAATTTTTAACAGTTGCATCAGGGATATTTGAATGTGGTAAGGTTATTAAGGGTTTTTAGTAACTTCATGGTAGAATAAGGAATGATGAATGCACATGGTTACGTGGGGGGTTGTTTTCTTTTCCGAAATACAATATTAATGAATAAGGTGTTGGGTTAGTTTTTTTCTTCAATAAAAAGCTGGTAACCATAGTTTTAAAACCTTAGTTGCGTAATTAGGGGTGAAAAATCTCTAGAGGGTTGGGGGTAAAAGCAAACACCAAAATTCGTGATGTTTAACAAAACATTGGTCTTATTTTAGTACTTAATGAGTACCATTGAGATTCCTGAAATAGTTGAAGGGGTGTCAATGAAAGGTCCAATAAAGATAGAACAATCTTCAAGCCTTATGAACATAAGATTAATTCGAAACAACTTAACGATTAAATAAATAGTGTGATAGGGTGGTAATGGTAACATGAGTTTCATAATGAATGAAACATTTATTTAGATTATGGATAAGCTCAGCGAGGAGCTGTAATTACATGTTGAGTCTTGGGCTATGCCATAGTTCGTATCTACAGGAAATATAAGATGTGTCAAATGGTGCAAACTAGGTAGTCTGATGCGCCCCGAAGTTCCTTGTTAGACCCAAAAAAGGTCCAACTATGTTAAAAAGCAGAAATAGTTGGAAATTGGTGCCGTTCTCAGCTTCCAGCACTAAACGGGGTGAGAAGGGCATGCTGAAAGCTCTAGGATTAGACTAGGAAGAAGGACAAGCTACTTAGTTATTCGATACTGCGTCCAATCCAACCAACAAGTTGGTTAGAACTCATTCTGCACACTTTTGGTGTTGGGACAAGCCATGGGCAACCTTGGACTCACTGGACTCACTTGACTCAGCACGACCCGGACTCGAGGGAAGCCACCAGCTTCCCCCATATAGTATTCTTTGCGTCTCTCCATTGCACTTGCATCCGAATGGCACTTTTTCCCAGGACTCCCAAGGTGGAGTCCCGAAATTGTCCCGATTTGGACTCCTGGGACTTTGGGCGTTCATAACTTCTCGCTCCAACCTATGATTGGGACAACGTCTCAAGCAAACTTGTAGCTCTCCTTGAGAGCTTTCCAACGGTGTGTCGCACTCCACCTGCACACACCAGGATCGGGTCAATTCTTGACTTTTAGTGGTTGGGAGTCAAATTGTCAGTTTGACTTTCGGCACTTCTTTCACCCATAACTTGTGGTGCAGATGTCCAAATGGCTCATGCAAGGCCATTTTAGACATCTACACTCTAAGACCTTTCCAATGGTATAAAAAACACTTCAATACAAGGTGTTTTGACCCCTACAATCGCGTTCTAATTTTTTGGGAGTCCCGGAGGACTCCCAAGTCTCATTTTCGGGAGTGTGAGTGGCGACCTCACACTTCCCTCAAAGTGGGGTTGCGACACTCTCCCCCACTAAAAGAAGAGGTTAATGTCCTCATTGACATTTAGAAATTTCCTTTCGCAATTATAATCACTTTCTTTGGATCCTTGGCCATCAAATGCCGACTTTTGCAACAGGACCTTGCCTCAAGCTAACTTAGGCGTCCCCAAGTTTCCAACATTTTCTTGGCAAGTCCAAGGGCATCTCATAGAAAACCCTTAACTCTTACTCCGTCAAAAGACTAAGTTAGCCTAATTGACGGAGCCTTCATTTGGGAGGCCATTCTTTTAACATTCCCCTCATGAGGACTCAAGTCAAGTCTAATCTTGACCTAAGCTATTGACACGACTCCTTTCCCAACCTTATGCCTTGATCACAACAATCAAGCCTTGACTAAAGGTTTTGCTTATCAAGTACGAGAAGCGACACTTAGGTTTTGCCAAAACCTAAGTCCAAACTACACGATTAAAATACGCAAATGGGGTCATGACTTCCCGCGTTGGCCGCCACTACCAACCAACCCTTTTGGGATGCACTTAAGGCTTGTGCATGTCCCCGCAAGCTCACCTTGCTTGCCTCCTCTTTTGGGGCCAAGTTTCCCTTAACCCCAAAATAGGAGTCTGATTTTGATTTGAGCCTTCGCAAGGTAGTTCCATTTGTCCAATGCCATTTGACAACCCTACTTGCCTTCATGCAAAAATTCTCGTGATACAATCTCTTTGAAATTTTTAGCCCTTTTATTTCACTTGCAACTTGATGTGGTACATTTTATGTGACACTCTGCCCCATTAAAAGAAAGGTGATGTCCTCATCACGTTCTACGTCTCTTCTTTGCCGGTCTAGTGTGGAATTCTTCTATGGCTTCTTGGGCATGTTCCATGTCGGATTCATTCACCCAAGATGCCTCTATTGGATGGTATCCTTTCCACTTCACTAAGTATTCCCGCTCTTGTCCTTTTAGTTGCCTTGACTTGAGCATGGCCTCCACCTCAAACTCTGATTCATTATGAATCAAAGCTGGTGGGGGCCTTGAGTTGTGCTCTCGATTAAGCCTTGAAGCATCACGGGAGACCGGCTTCAAAAGAGACACATGATATGTGGGATGAACTCTAAGGTTTTCCGATAGTTCTAACATGTTCTAAGATTGTGTTTACATCATTTTTAGTCCTCAATCCTAGGACCAGAGGACTAAACAAATGCTTGAATTGAACATTAAAAATGACGTAAACATTGTAGAGTACAAAATTCAAGGTCTAAAACAAAAATAAAATACGTTCAAAATTTGAAAACCAACTTGCCTCCTTTCTTGAAGGAAATGTGTGACATGTGTTTCCCAATTTTGGATTCCCATTCGACGATGGAGGACATTTTTCTTGTTGGGGCTAACCCTTGTTTTTTCAAAGTACCATACTAACAAGGGCTTGGACATCCTTTACTAATGCATCTTTTTAAACTCTCCTATGCCCCTTAGCCCATTGTTCTCCTTCTTCTTTTGCATCTAACAATTGCCTCCAATGGAAAGCCCTTTTAAGCACTCTCCTTTTGAGGCCCACATGACTCCTAACAACTCTTAAATGATGTAGAGATGACAATAGCCTTTACAACATTCCAAACTACATATATGTCCTTTCCTACACCATACTTCAAACCCTTCCAAGCAAGAGCAAGGCTATTGCAAACATCCTCACATTGTAATAATTTTTCATGCTTCACAACATAATTTAGCATCCCCAATTGCAACATTGATAGTGCTAACAACTTTTCAAACATTAACATTTGAAAATTTGCACCTTTAACACTCGTAGAACAAAGTAGATCCAGCCCAATTTTTTTTGCACACATTGTCGCAGCTTTATCAACATTTGTAACACACCTAGATGCACCTTCACTCACCTCTACATTTTGGATTTGTAATTGGACTAGTTTTTTTTTCTTTAAAGATTGTCCTAATTTGATGCCTTTAGATGGTATTCCTTGATCTCTGCACAAACTTTTGCATGGCTTGACGTGTTAAGTGCACTAAACATTCTATGGACCCTTGCCCTGAGAACATTCTAACATGCCTATTAACCATGAGATCATATGAAAAACTAAAATATGCAACATCAAATCATAAGGCCATAAAGGAGCTCACATAAATGTAATATTGAAAAAATTCTACAACATTTGTGACAACACATGTTTGAAACTTACCTCATACCTGCACAATGTTGGTAAACATAATAAACCAAGACTCCATGAAACCCTAACAACAAACTCGGAGGCATGCAAGTGGAATGCTATAGTCAAAGGTCATAAGCATGAAAATTTTGATAGGTTTGTAACATTGGCAAGCATCTTACATCTTCACAAACCTTGAAACATCGTAATTTCACAAGAACCCAACTAAAAACGAATGATCTATGTAGGCAATTGCCATCGCCAAGCTTTGAAGCAAGCAAACACGAAAAATGAGGAAATGAGAGAGACAAAATAATCCAATGGTCAAGATTATGATATTGAAATCAATGGCCTACATCACCATTGAATGACGAATGTAATATGAAAAGAAATCATATTAACGACTTACATTGCATCAAAATTGAATGACTACGATGTAATCTAAGAAGAAACCAGAATGGTTAGGATTGTATCTAAAAATCAATCATGCATATTTCATCACCAACCAACTATTTAGATTAAGGAGAAAAAATCATGAATGGTAAAAACAAGCGAGAAACTTGCAAGGGGCAGTTTGGACGATTATTTCATGGACTATTCATTTTACATCAAGAATGTTATTTTGAAAAGTTAAACCCTTTGAGGAGGGGGTGAATGAACACAATCATTTACATTTTTCATCATAAATTCCTGCACATGTCACCAGCACTTGGGCTACCAATTCTACACCTAATGAACATAAAGGACATTGAAAATTGTCCAAAATAGGGATCCTTTTCCTTGCAACCCTCAAAAGGACTTTTTCCCCCCCTTGAAGTTTGGTCAATTTTTTTTGTTTCATCTAGTCCACTTAATAAACATGTATAATCATAAATTTAAGCATGTATTTATTGTGAAAAAAAATTGAAGCCCATTGGAGAAACTAATACATTCTTTTTGAATCCTTTTAAGGAAAACATTAAGTTAAGACAAGGATTCTAAACAACTTTAAGGACTCAAGAAGAATCTTATGTAAGATTCAATTTATGATTTCATTTTTTTTTTGGTTAATATTTCAATGCTTTACTTATTGGAACAAAACAACACACCATAATTGTGATATGCTAAATACTATGAATATTCAAAAAAAGTCCTTTGAAGTATTTTTTTGGTTAGACATTCCTTTTGTGAACCTTGATTATGACTGAGCCTTGTGGTAAAACAGGTCATACTCTTGAAACCTGTCATAACTAAAAAAAGAGAAGTACCAATTATACCAACCACCAAAGTCAAGTCTATAAAAACTATAGTAGATACAAAAACACATGTAAAATTGGTTAGAATATTTATTTGATACCCTTGTATAATATGTTTCAATGTTGATAATTGAACACTAGATTGTCCAAAGAAGACTAAAGTGTATAACATGTTTAGAATTATTAAACCTATTAGCTCTACCGCTATAACAACACCTAAACTGTCTAAAACTAACAATGTACTAGTCGATGTGGTAGTTGTTATCACTAATCATAGTCAACAACCAAAACAATAGGTGTTGAAGAAAGGGAACCGGTTAAAAGGGTGCAATCACAATCAAATGAGCCAAAAAAAACATTGGGCAACCACCAAAACTTTATAAAAACTGTAATTTGTTAGATATATTTTTGTAGTGCCACTTTAATGCCATGTTAATCATGGAATGTAGTGTTAAATGACTAATATGAATGTTGAAAAATTCAAAAAATAATAATGTGGGTTTTGGTTTTAATAAAAGACCTTTGAACTTGAAAAAAATTGCATCAAAAGCGATCAATTTTGTAAATTACTAAGTTAAAGACTCTCTTTATAAAGGAATTTTGATGAAAAAACAATTGAAATGATGTTAATTGATTATCCACACTTAGAAAGCACACACAATTTGAAAATTTTAAAAACTAAAAAATCAATAGAACAAAAAATTAAAATTTCAAGAGTCTTTTACCACATGTAAATGGGTGTAATGTATATGACATCTAAAACAAAATTGTAGTTTATGAAACAATTAAATAAAAATTAAATAATTATCATTTTTTTCATACAATTTGAAATTAAAATAAAATTTCAAAACGAAATGTAAAATTTGGTAGAATTTGTACACTTTTTATAAAAAATTATTTATTCATGAAAAGTTAATACAAAAAGTGTGATGTATTGAAAAAATTATATGTATTTTTAATAATATATTACAAAAGATTTCATCCCAAAAGTCCTTTTTATGATAAAGTGAAAATGATCACAAAATTGACTATAGTCCTTGAGTCCTCTGTCACCATTGGCTTGTTTGATTGTGATAACACCCAAAACCAAAGGAGCCAAGGATTGGCGACAAAAAGAATATTTACAAGATTCATTTATCAAAATCGTAAAACAACTACAATGTGTTGAAAATGACAAAATGCCCATTACAACCACTGAGGAATCATTACAAAGTAATTGGGCTGGACTACTTAGTAATTCCACTACAACTCAACCAGTTGAAATAATCGAACTAATGAGGTAAATCAACAACCTATGACCTCATAACAAGTTACAATAGAGAAGACTTTGGAAAAAAATCTTAAGGATATCAATAAACAAGTCTTGGAGACCAAGTATACACTAAACTCGGGACAATTGTTGTGGGTAATACCTAATATTAAATGCTACATTCTTAACCCAGTACCATCAAAACTTGTTGTACAAGAACCGGTGGTTGCTTCAATAGCCATTAATCATTAGATGGCAATGATATAGGTTTAAATTTAAATTTTTTTTATAGAAGATGTACTTTTCAATGGTGGTTTTGGAGTTAATATCATTATTGAAAAGTTAAGAGTGTAGTTATGTTTATCAAAACCAAACCCAACGCCCTATAACTTACACATGGCCGATCAAACCATTGTTAAACCTTTAGGTTTGAAGAAAGATCTTAAAATATTTGTCCATGGAATTCCTTATATAATATCTATTACTTTGATACAAAGTAGTGCGTTAGATTATAGTTATTATATGTTATTAAGTCATCCTTGGCTAAAAGATGTTAAAATGTTTCATGATCAGGGCAACAACACTATACCCATCATCGTACAAAAACCCAGTACAGTCAAAACTATATTTGTTACCAAGAAACTTGGGGCACCAACCAAGTAGCCAGAGGTGTTAGTTTGTTAAGATTTCCATTTAGGAATATCTAACAAAAAAAAAGACTTAATGTTTGCTACAGATTCAAAATTGTTTTCAATAAGAACCATAGATGTCCTTACATCAATTAAATTAAAGTACTTATTAGTTAGATTTCATTAACATGTTTGAACTTAGTTGAACATGTATTTATACATGTTCAACTTGTATTTGTATCACCTATTTAGTCTGATACACATGTTGAACCAATATATGTACTACATGTTTAGATAGCCATACCTCATGACACTTTCAAAAAACATTTATCAAAGATTTTCTTTCAACTTGAAGTTGGAAAGATGGCAATTGATGAGACACTTACTTGAGAACGAATTATTATTTTTTGCATTGTTGGTTAGACTATCATAAAGGAAGAACAATCGACGAAGATTAACTTGGGTTTTGAACAAAACTTGCAACATGTTAAAATTAACATTGATCTGGAATGTGTTGTCAGTTTCTAATTGGTTGAATTGTTGAAGGAGTCCAAAGACATTTTTGTGTGGATTTATAAGGACTTGAAGGGCATACCACTAGAGATAGTTCAACATTGAATTAAACTAGACACATCAATACCACTTGCTCATCAAGCAAGATACCAATTGAATCTTAAATATGTAACCACTATCAGACATGATATCGACAAATTGCTTGTTGCAAGTTTTATTAAACATGTTGAAGAGGCTACTTGGCTATCACCTATAGTTGTAATACCTGAGAAAAATGGGAAACCACAAAATTGTGAAGATTTTAGAAAGTTTAATGCTACTACTAAGAAAGATCCATACCCATTACCTTTTACTAATGAGGTTATTAACATTGTAGCCGGACATGAAGTTTACACATTTTTAAGTGGTTTTTCTAGATACCATCAAACTTCCATAGCAGTAAAGGACCAATACAAGAGCGTGTTTGTTACTGATTGGGGAGCTTTTGTATGGGTTGATTAGCCTTTTGGGGTCAAAAATGGACCACCAACCCATCAAAGGGCATTCATTAAAGCTTTTCATTAATACATTGATGTATTCCTGAAGATATTTTTAGATGATTTTATTATTTTCAATGACCTATCCACCCATTTAGAAAAAATTAAGAAGTGTTTTATAAAATTTAGAGAATATGGCATTAGTCTGAATCCAGAGAAATGTACATTCATGGTATGTTCTAAAACTATTATAGGATTTATAGTTTACAAAGAAGGAAAGACACCTAACCCTAAAGAAAATAGAGGATCTAATCAAAATGCCAATGCCCAAAACACCTCAAGAGATCCAAGTGTTCAATGGAATGGCATAATTTTACAGATGTTTCATCATAAATTTGCTTCTTTCATGGCATCAATTACCAAGTTATTCAAGAAAACTAAAGTATTTGAATGGATTGTTGAATGTTAGCTCACTTGGGAATACATCAATAACTAGTACATTCAAGCTCCTATACTTATCACTCCTAATTGGGAACTAGAATTTCATGTTCATATTGATGCATTTCAGTTAATAGTAGGGGCAATATTAACCTAAAACCCAATAAGTAAAATAGATAAACTTGTTATGTATTCATCAAGACCGTTCAATTTTGTTGAGAGAAATTATACTATAGAAATAAAGGCTTTAGCTATGTTCTATGCTTTACACAAATTTAAGCATTACATGTTAGGCAATAGGTTCACATTTTATGTAGACCATATGGTTTTAATGTATTTAGTTAACAAGCCACATGATTCTAGTAGGTTAGTTAGATGGCTTTTACTATTCATGGAGTATGATTTCAAGATTGGTTATAAACCTAGTAGATCTCACCTAATGGCAGATGCATTGAATAGGTTACCCAACTGGTCTGAATTTTTTTAATTACCTAATCAAACCTATGATGCTCACATATTCACATTACAACCTAAATGACTACAAAGTGTTTATGAGTACATGTGAAAGGGAGTGATACCAAAGAGGTTTACTATATCATAAAGACTAGGATTCATCCACACAACGCCAATCATCGTTGATATGACAAGCTTCACATGGCTTAACTCATATGCACTTTTCCTTTTGTTTAAATGTTCTTGTCCACCTATTTTTATAAACATTCCACACCATTTTCCATTGCAATTAAGGACAATCAATCTATTTTGTGGAATTAAAGGCTTGCTTCCACATTTTTATGCTGGTAGAATATTCATTTATTTTTCATATGGCTTATCAAGATCAAATACATGCCATTATGGTTTCCCAAATCTCAATAAACTACATTCCACATTAATCTCTAGTTTTTCGTTTGTGTTTCATACCCATTATGTTTATGCATTTCAAATATTGTTGGTAAGGTTGTTGAAATTATTCGTTATGTTCTGAATGTTTTTAATACCCACATATACATGTTTTTTCTGACTTTCATAATTTGTAGCACATTCCATGAAAAGACATATTCATTGGATATAATAACCCTCCCTGGTTTAGTCTTTCAAAGTTGAACTTGTCATCAGAAAAATTCACCCACGAAGTTTTCACTTTCATTTCTTTATGTGTTGTTTAATTCCTTGTTTTGGTCTATGCCATCTCATATTCGTCATTGCTTGTGGCATCCTCTTAACCATTCGAGTTTGCACGTTGCAATTGAATTGTATTCCATTGTTTGCATTCTTGTTCCTTTATTTGGCTTTCCATTTTCTTAGTTCTATTGTTGTGCTCTTGGAAATATGGCAACATTTCATGTTGCTATTTGTTTGAACCTCAACATCATGGTCAAAATTTAGGGACGACCTCTATCTCTTAACATTGTTTGTGCGCTATGTTTACTTTTTAGCCCAAGTTTTTTACATATATCCCATTACGAGAATTTGTGTCCATGGAGACTAGACTGGCATGCAACTAGATTGTCATGGAAACTATTATGCAACTAGGGTACAATTATAGTATGGAAATATAATTGATTAATAATTAAAATGCCACATCATAATATTTCATAATTGTAATTTAATTGCACATTAATTGCAACTTGGACTCTATATGAGCGTATCTATACAAAATATATATGGTTATAGTCAATCAAGTTTGACCATGATCACAAGTTGTAGTGAATTGGTTAATTTCAATTGTGTTACAACTGGTGTAGTTTTAGTGTTAAGTGAGCAACTACTTTGTAATTCGCGTGTAGCATTAATGCGTACGATCATGCCACATGTACGATTAGGTCAAGGTCCATAACATTTGGAATTTGCAACTTGTTTACAACTAAGAATCAACTATATTGACTAGGTTCATAACTAAGTTACAACGAAATGTGCCACTATGGTTTCACTACATAATTACTATTTGTCCACTATTTTGGAACTAAAGTGTTCAACTCATTTAAAATTAGTTGTCAACCATGTGGCAATTCATACTATTAAAAGATTTACAAATTGTCCAATTCATTGAAAGTGTAAATGCAAGCCGTCAATTGGATTGGAATGGAATATTAAAATGTTTATGAGTATGTAAATATAAATATCATTACTTATACACTTCAATTCTTTATAGACTATATTATTAAATGCTTCATTGATACGAGCTAATTCCTTTATTCAATTAATTAATTACATTAATTGATTTTCATAATTATTTAAATAACTAATTATTTATTATTTCAAAATGAATTATTTGTTACTAGTTTTAAATTAGCAATTAATATGTAATATACTTATTACCATGAACTAATTAAATAAATTAAATAATAAACTATTCATATGAATTCATTAATCAATTTTGATGATAATAAATAATCATTAATAAATAATTGATGATTTAATAGCTAATTATTTGAACTCAATAATTAATTGTATAAATTTAATTAATTAATTAAAATAATTATAGATAATAAGCTTTGTTAATGTAACCAAATAATTATTGATTTTTTTAAAAATTTCATATCATCACTTATCAACATAATTAATTATGTAATAGTTACTTAAAAAATTAATCATCTAATATTTATTTATATAATTAATTATTTGAATCAATCACTTAACTGATTATTTGAATTATATTCATTAATTAACATATTCAATCTAGGATAATTAATTATCCTAGATTTAATTCAAATGATTAAATTCCAAATAATTTTGTGAGATGATTAATTATAAATTTCAAATTAATTATAAAATTACAATAAAATAGAAAACATTTAGGAATTATTTTTTATAGTTATAATTCAATTACAACTAGGTTGCAATGTTAATTATAACCCATATGCTTTGTCTTCAATATTTCATTTCACAAACTATATTAAGGAGGTGTCTCCTCTTACATTCTCACATTAAAATACATGTGCCATGTTGGAATGAACCTATAAAAGTTTAACCGTAAAGGCAAAACACATAACAAATTAAAAAACTTATGTGGCTACTTTTTTGTTCACCTATTTTTTTAATATGAAACCTTCCTACTTACCTACTTACTTACCTAAATAAGTAGGTCCTACTTTTCTACCTACCTAGATAGTAAATAAGTAGTTAGGTAAGTAGGTAGGTTGGAGTTATATCGACTTACTTACCTATGGCTATGTATTAACCTACCTTGGTACATATATATTAATTTCAAATTTTTAATTAATATGCCACATGTTAAATTTTGATTGTGCCACATGTCATAATCCAAGACCATCTAAAACGAATAATCATAATGGACAATGGATATCAATATTTCAAAAAAATCATGAAAAATCTTCATAGTGTCGGATGTTATATTTTGATGGATGGATGAAAAATGACGTCAACATGACATTATGATTGCAGTCATAGGGGAATTGCATAGTAGTTGAAAATGAGTTATTGCGACAAAGTTGTAATTAAGTTGTATTGAGTTGTCGTGATCCTAGCTTTACGCTTGCGACCAAAGCAAAGGCTTGCAAAGGTGTGGGCTAAAAGTGAAGCTTAGGAGTCACATTTCATGCTCCTAGGAATGTAAGAGGGTGTGAGGGAATGAACCCACACATTCCAAAGTGGGCTCCCACTCTGGGAGTTAGAGTCCCAATGGACTTTTGAATCGTCAGAAAATGATTGCAAGGGTCAAAACTCATTGGATTGAAAAGTTTTTTATACCATTGAAGATTTCTTAAAGTTTAGATATCTAAAATGGGCTCACACGTCCCATTTGAGTACTTAAAACAAAGTTATGGGCAAAAGAAGGGCTGGGAGTCAAAATGCCAATTTGACTCCCGACCTCTTAAAGTTGGGAATTGATCTAATTTACTTGCTTGCATGTGGCCTGTCACATATCATTGGTAAGATCTCAAACAGGGCTATAACTTTTCTTTACACCTCACCTCAATCGGAGGTTTGCAAAAAAAAGTTATAGGCCTCCAAAGTTGTAGAAGTCACAATTTTGGGAATTTTAGGACTCCGAAGTTGGGAGTCCCAAGACAAAATGACATTTGGATGTAGCCCCCGTGGTTAATCATAAAAAATACTATAAGGGGGAAGGTTATGGCTTCCCCCAAGTCTAAGTTGTGATGACTCTTGTGAATATGTGACGCACTCCCAACTCTTGGAAAGACTCAAATGTGAGTCCAAGTAAAAGACAACGGAAGAGGGAAGAGTCGGGGCACGCTCCCTAGCTCACAACACTTTGAAGGGTAGAAGGGCGTGTTGGAGCTCCAGGATGGGACTAGGAAGAATTGACAAGCTTCACTCACTCACACGGGCCTGCACACAACCCACACAAAGTGGTTAGTGCATAGTTGGAGCACCTTTGGTGCTAAGATGAGCCACGAGCAACACGGACACACTAGACTCACCAGGGCCCGGACTTGGGGGAAGCCACCACCTTCTCCCTTATAGTATACTCTGTGCCTGGCCACGAAGCCCACATCCAAATGGCTTTTCTCTCCTAGCACTCCCGAGTGGGAGTCCCGAAATCACGCCAGTTGGGACTCTCGTGACTTTGGAGCCACATAACTTTGTGAGAAGACCTCAGATCGAGATGCGATCTAAAGCAAAGTTGTAGCTATCGTCAAAATCTTTCCAAGGGTATATGGTACGCCCTCTGCAACTAAGTAAACCAGGTCGATTCCCGACTTTTTCCGGTCGGGAGTCAAATTGGCAGTTTGAGTCCCGGCCCTTCTTTTGGCCATAACTTGTGTTTTAGATGTTCAAATGAACAATAAGAGCCCATTTTAGACATCTAAGATCCAAGAACTTTCCAATGATATAAAGAATGCCACAATCCATTGAGTTTTGACCTCTGAAATCGCTCTATGAAGTTATGGGAGTCCACCGGGTCTCCATCTCCCAAAGTGGGAGTTGCCTTGGGAGTGTGAGGGTTCACTCCCTCATACTCACTCACACTTTCTTACACTCCCGGGAATATGTGATGTGACTCTCGGGCTTCTTTTTGGCTTGCACCTTTGTGACTTCTTTGCCTTGACTCCTAGGTTTCCTCTTGGCCCATAACCTTGTAACCCCTTTACCTTGGTTACGAGCCCAAAGCTAGGGTTGTGACATTGGGGGCACATCATACAATTTACTTTGCCTGTGTACTTTAAATTGAAGCATTGTTTGATTATTTGTTGTATACAAAGTATGTTTTTTTAATCTTAATGGTTAGACCTCACCATTCAAACAACTAAACTTCCTCCATGGTTTTTAATGTAAGCAAAAAAATCCCTCCTATCTATTGTGTGTGACAAGAATGCTAGAAAAGCGAGCTAAATGTCCCTTAATCAGCATATTAACATGATAACCAATGAATTTGCAACCCAAGAGTACATTGGCAAAGATGAGACCCCATTGTGCTAGTAACATGAAAACATGCATAATGTGGGGATGCATGCTAAAACAACAAATGTAACTCCATGTGCTATTCTAGTTGCAAAAGAATATTTTTCAAAAGCAAGTCCCATATATAGCTTGTTGACCTACACAAGTAACAGAAGGGCCCATAATCTCATATACATCATGGATTAACACCAATTGTAAAATGTTTATGGGCACCAATTCCAAATCCAAACAAAATTGAGGTATGCTGATTTCCTAATGTGGATTTTAGCCTTCCCACCTTCATTCCACAAAAACAATGGAGCACACATTCAAGATATTGAGTTCCCAAACTTCAACCATTGACTCCATTCAAGAAAAGTTGTGCTAGATCCAAAATTAACTACAAGTGTAAAATTTGAAGCATGGAGGGAAATTTTGGTGAATAAAAATGAGATTGTTGATAACAACAGTAGGAATCAAAACAATTTGAGAATCTTGAAAAAATCAGCTTTTCTCTAGATGATGGCTTTTAATTGCTCCACATTCCTTTAGCTATCTCAAGCCAGTTTCTTGAGTAAATTTGATGGGGAGTTTGCAAATCTTACTCCATTTGAGCTGGAGATTGAGATCTTTCAATGTGACTTCTGTTGTGATGTTGTTCCCAACAAGGCCACCTATGGCATCCATTAACAAAGTTTGTCAAAACCCCACACACCATTTTAGCACCTATAAACCATGTATGACATGGTAGACACCTTGGTTCTGAATAGTCAAAAATGCTATTAGTTATAATCATTGTAATGTGTTGAACAAGGTTGTTTGCATTCAATGATCAATCACCAACATCTGAGGACAAACAATGGTATCCTGCATTATGCACAAGATTACTAATTACATTTTATAATTGGTATAACATACATGCTTGGAAAAAAAAATCCAAACAATGAAAGTTTCCCTTTAGTCTTACAATTCACATGCAGATCTCTCATTGCTTTAGAATTACAAAGGTCTAAAACATCAAACATCAAACATCACACACAACAATAATTTTCCCATTAGCAGTAACATGTACCCACAAACATTCTGAAAAGTTGAACATGACTCACAATGTTGTACCTATTGCTGACATAACCCATGAAGCTACACATCAATCACAACACTAGAAGAGGTATCTTATGGTAAGAATGGATCAATAATTCTCTCACTACCATTTAGTCAATGTCATTCAAAATTATAAACACAGTGTAAAGAACCAATAGAATGAAAAGAACACACACCATGGATAAACATGTTATAGACACAAAACCATTGCCAGTCTTGAAAAACTTGCATTGTCAAGTCAACAACTGCAAGTGTGTTCCCAAGCATGTAACCAAAAAGTAAATAGGAGAAGTATCAAAATAGTGAAGGGGTATATTCAAGGTGTGAGCATGATAACATGTTAGGCCCCACCTAGACTAGATGAAACTATTTGATGTACAAAACTACAAGCTAATATTTGGATGCAAATTGAAATTTGACTTGTTCCAATCTACTATAAATGTAGCATTTGTAGTCTAACATTAGATAGTGAAACCTAATGTTAGACAAAAGTAAACATCCCAAGCAAAACTCTAAAGCAAAAAAAAAATGAAAGAAAAATATACCAATGACATGGTCATAACAAATCCATCAAGATCTATTTATCAGGAGATGTAGAGATAATGCATTGGGAAATAGATCCATTAAGATTTATAATGCAAGAGGTGTAGAGATAATGCATTGGGAAAAGATCCATTAAGATTTATAATATAGGGGGTGAAAAGATAATGTATCGAGAGAACAAATCCATCGTAATTTACAACATAGGAGATGTAGACATAATGCATTGGGCAACATATATTGTTAGACACATACCACATGTAGCTTCACCATAAGGGTTCATGTTGAAGGTATACTTATTTTCCTTCTATAGTTTTTTTGCAAGTGGCACGTACGTCAAATTGAATTCCTAGTTTTATGATGTGGATCATAAAGTGAAAAACAACAATTAGAGACAGATGACAATCACACAACCATATAATAACTTCAAGAATTTTATTCCTACCAATGGAGTATCTTAAAACAAGATCCAAGAAACATGCTTGAACATAGTGTTGAAGGTCTAGTGTTGCACAAGTTGGTTCAACAATTTAAATCCCCAAAATGATAATGACAAAAGGATCATTGGAAAAGTTTTAAATAGAGCAAGTGCATGATCGAATAACATTGATAATTAACAACACAAATGCTTGTTTCAATAACCACTTGCCTTTTGACCATTCATGTAAAGTAAAAGTGGCAAGGCTAGTGTTGAGTACCTTTAGTACCTTTTGTGGTGTTATAGATATTGACTTTGGGAGTCATGAGTCTCAACTGGTGCTTCTTGTATGAATAACAACTGTCCTCTTGATGTGTGCAAAAACTATATTTGCAAATGTTTTTGTTGCCTAAAAAGATGATAGAACAAACAAGCCTTTTCATGATAAGTTGTAATCGTGGATTTTATAAAACTTATGAAAATGAAATGAAATCCTTAATCATAATAAATATTTTGCAAGTTGACTTAACCTATGCTAAACATTTATTGATGCATTCTAACATGGTCTTACAGTATGACAAACTTTACTACAAATTAATTGTTAACTCTAAACATCACAATATTACAATATGGGTATGAAGGCACATGGAAAAGCATGCTCTGTTAGGTGGAGACCTTGGTTTTAACTTTCAAACATTAGTCCAAGGAATGCAATGAAAGACAATTAATGGATGGTTTTGATTAACAATGTTGATTGGAGTGTCTTTTTCCAAATAATGGATGTTCGTATGTAATAAGGTTTAGTTTAAAATTTGGAAATCTTTCACATTGCCTCTTGAACTTCGCTTGTCCTTAGTTTCTTGTCTTAGGGCATTATTAATTTTTTAGACTTTTGGGCACATTCTATTGGTGGGGTTGCCACATTCAAAGGTAATCTTTCATGAAATGGGAGACCATTATTAAGGTTTGTGTCCAAGCAATACCATGTCATTAAGCTTGTACCCTAAGCCTTGAACCCCAAGGATTCAGACTTTATGTAACAAAATGGATATGTGCAAAATATACATGCCACCATTTATTCGCAATGCAAGTCAATCCATTGATATGTCTTTCCATTACAAGAAATAATAATTGAAATCATAGTCTCATTTTGTTGTGTCCTTCATTGATTCCTTTGATTATAATTGTAGGTCTTTGGAAATGCTCTACCATGATGTCCTAAAGCTTGTTCAAACATCAATTTCCTAAGTTACATATGTACAAGCTCATATTGGGAGCAAGAGTGATATCAGCCAAAGTCTAATGGGCTGGTTGTAATACATGTGTGGACATAAAAAATCAATGCTAGAATATTAAGGAGTAGCACAAGTTGTTGCAAGCCACATTATAAGTAGTAACAAGATCACCAACTTGTGCAAACATGTTCACCCCTACCTCCTAGTTGCCTCCTCCTCCTCCACTTTGTAGATGACGGATATTTATCTCTATTTCAAGATTAGCTTTTGGAACTTGACGTGCCCCCAAGCTCCTTGTTAGACCCAAAAAGGGTCCAACTATGTTAAAGAGCGGAAATAGTTGGAACTTGGTGCCGTTCCCAGCTTCCAGCACTAAAGGGGGTGAAAGGGGCGTGCTAAAAGCTCCAGGATTAGACTAGGAAGAGGGATAAGCTATTTAGTTATTCGGTCTTGCATCCAAAACCAACCAATAAGTTGGTTAGAACTCATTCTGCACATTCTTGGTGTTAGGACAAGCCACGAACAACCTTGGACTCACTTGACTCACCACGGCCCAAACTCGGGGGAAGCCACCACCTTCCCCCATATAGTATTTTCTACACCTCTCTGCCGCACTTGCATCCAAATGGCACTTTTTCCCGGGATTCCCAAAGTGGAGTCCCGAAACTATCCCGGTTTGGACTCCCGGGACTTTGGGCGTTCATAACTTCTCGTTTTGAACTCCGATTGGGATGAGGTTCAGAGTAAACTTATAGCTCTCCTTGAGAGCTTTCCAACGGTGTGTTGCACTCCACCTGCACGCATTCGGATCGGGTCGATTCCCAACTTTTAGTGGTCAGAAGTCAAACTGCCAGTTCGACTCCTGGCCATAACTTGTGCTGCAGATGTCCAAATGGTTCATGCGAAGTCATTTCGGACATCTACACTTCAAGACCTTTCCAACGGTATAAAGAACACCTCAATGTGAGGTGTTCTAACCCCTACAATTGTGCTCTGAGTTTTCGAGAATCCCAAACGCCTCCTAAGTCCCATTTTTGGGAGTGTGAATGGCGACCTCACACTTCCCTCAAAGTGGGGTTGTGACATTCTCCCCCACTAGAAGAAAAGGTCAATGTCCTCATTGACATTTAGGAATTTTTCTTCGCAATTGCAATCGCTTTCTTTGGATCCTTGGCCATTTCTTGCCAACTTTTGCGGCAGGACCTTGCTTCAAGTTAATTTAGGCGTGCCCAAGTTTCCAACACTTTCTTGGCAAGTCCAAGGGTATCTCATAGAAAACCCTTAACTCTTTCTCCGTCAAAAGATTCAACTAGCCTAAATAACAGAGCCCTCATTTGGGAGGCCATTCTTTCAACCTTCCCCTCATGAAGAACTCAAATCAAGTCTAATCTTGATTTAAGCTACTTGACATGATTCCTTTCCCAACCTTGCGCCTTGATCACAACAATCAAGCTTTGATTAAAAGGTTTGCTTATCAAGGTACGAGAAGCGACATTCGGGTTTTGCCAACACCCAAGTCCCAAACTACACGATTAAAGTACACGAACGGGGTCATGACTTCCTGCGTTGGCCGCCACTACCAACCAACCCTTTGGGATGCACTTAAGGCTTGTGCATGTCCTCGCAAGCTCACCTTGCTTACCTCCTCTTTTGGGGTCAAGATTTTTCTTAACCCCAAAGTGGGAGTCCGATTTTGATTTGGGCCTACGCAAGAAGTTCCATTTGTCCAATGCCAACCTGACAACCTTATTTGCACTTATACATTATTCTCATGATACAATCTTTTGGAAGTTTTTAAGCCTTTATTTCACTTGCAACTTGATGCGGTACATTTTATGTGACTCCATGCCCCACTAAAAAAAAGGTGATGTCCTCATCACGTTCTACGTCTCTTCTTTGCCGGTCTAGTGTGGAATTTTTCTATGGCTTCTTGGGCATGTTCCATGACGGATTCATTCACCCAAGATGCCTCTATTAGATGGTATCCTTTCCACTTCACTAAGTACTCACGCTCTCATCCTCTTAGTTGCCTTGACTTGAGCACGGCCTCCACCTTAAACTCTGGTTCATTATGAACCAAGTCTAGTGGGGGCCTTGAGTTGTGCTCTCGATTAGGCCTTGAGGCGTCGCGGGTGACCGACTTCAAGAGAGAAACATGAAATGTGGGGTGAACTCTAAGATTTTCCAGTAAATCTAACTTATAAGTGTCAGAAAGTTTCTTTTCCAACATTTTGAATGGGCTCGCATATGGGCCCAAGAACTTATGACTTAAACCTTCGAGTAATCGAAAGTTCTTGATGTTCAACCACACTTCATCCTTTTTTTGAAATTTCACCTCACGTTGGGACTTGTCCACAAAATCCTTGTACCTCATGTGTGCCTTTTCCAAGTTGGCCTTTGTCAACTCCCAAAGGCGCCACCTTTTTTCATCAAGTTGTGTGACCATCGGCACTTCCTCACTTGCATCACTCGAGGGTTGTCCATGTGCTGCCTAAGTCATGGGCACAATTGGTGACTTGCCCGTCACCATTTGAAAGGGGGTGGACCCAATCACGGAGTGTTCCGAGTTGTTGTAACAAAACTCAGCTAACTCCAAGTAGTCCACCCAATGTTGTTGATCCGCTGCCACATAATTCCTTGGGAATTGTTGGATCATCAAGTTCACCCTCTCAATTTGACCATCGGTTTGGGGGCGGAAAGAAGTGATCATCTTGAGTTTCGACCCCATTCGCTTCCATGGGGTTCGCCAAAACTTGTTTGTGAACTTTGGGTCTCGATCCAAGACTATGTCCTTTGGAAGGCCATGATGCTTGAAAACATGTGTGAAGAACAACCTATAGCTACCCGTTTCTTGGGCCGTGGCCTCATCCTTTGTGGGAATGAAATGTGCCATCTTGTTAAATCGATCTACCACCACCATGATGGCATCGAAACCCTTTGATGGGGGCAAACTTACCATGAAATCCATGGACACATTTTCCCACGGCCCTTTAGGAATTGGCAAAGGTTGTATGCTTCTTATTAAGTGTTCGATTTTGTTGGCAAGTCAAACAAGTCTTCACATACTCTTCTACATTGTCATTCAAGTTGGGCCAATAGTAGGCATTTTTAAGGAATGTGTGACGCATTTTTACACACCCTTAACATGAAGATATGCACTCACAAACCCGCTTGGAAGTGGAACCACTATGTAGTTGTAGTCTAACAAGTACGGTGGTTTAACGTAATGCAATGAAATTCACTAAAAATCTAATGCGTTGTGTCCAACATCTGCACATAACTGTAACGCGAAAATAGGTCATTACTCTAGTATGAACACAACCCCTCGTTAAGATTTTATTTCGTTTTAACTGCCATCGTTAATTTTGGCTGCGCATATTTCTCCATTACTCCTACGAAGAATTGCATGGCGGCTGCTTCTGGGTGGTTGTGAAAGCTTATCACGCGCGAATTATGGTATGGAGTGGAGCTAAAAAAATGAGGTCTGGGTCCTGAGAGTTCTAGTGCGGAAGAAGGCAGACGGAGCTGGGGAATTCAGTGAGTGAGAGAGAGAGAGAGAGAGAGAGAGAGAGAGAGAGAAGGTGTGGAAGAAGGAAAAAGCCGGAAGGTGATATGAGCCGTAGAGACGCGCGTCGAAGTTATGCTTGTAGAAGTTCTGGTAGTGGGTTTTTGGGAGCACTGGATGTGTGCCCTTCTTTGGGAATTGGCAGAGCTAGAAGTATAGAAGCGATGGACTTTAATTAGGAACTTGATAATTCTGTCTACTCAAGAGAAGAGAAGTCACCCACATTCTGGCAGAGAGAACTCAACAATGGTTGTGAAGGTGTTATTGAGCCTTCCTTTTTGGTATCAGAGCTGGTTGCGATCAAGTGACTTTAGCAAGACCTGTGTGAAGTAGAAAATGTTGCAATTCTGGTGTGAAGCTGAACATTTGCAAGATGACAAGTCCCCAAGGAATGGATGAACTATTATGGGGAAGAGACCGTGAGGACGTCAATGACTGGGCAGAGAGACTCACCATGGCGGCTGAAATGCGCGATCTCAACGCTGACAAACTTTTCAAGATCGTTAAGTTGAATTTGCGGGGTCGAGCCAAGGAGTGGTTCAAGAGACTACAACCAGCGCCTGCTGATTGGACTGAGTTATGCAATTTGATTGTGCAGAAGTACGGGAATGTGGACGCTGATGACATCCGGGTGAAGTTGGATGCCATCAAGCAAGAATCCAAGGAGTGGGTGTTGAAGTATTTCGAACGCCTCGACAGGTTGTTTCAGAGAGGCAAAATACCAAATGCCGAACAACGAAGGCGGTTTTTGGGTAGGTTAAGGCCTGAAATTCGAAAATTGTGTGTTGTTCAAACGTTCACAGATATTGAGGAATTGGTTGGTGCTGCTACGGAACTTGAGCAAGTGTTGGGTGAGCTTGGAGAGACTCCTTTCGAACCATTGAAGGAGGAACAAGAAGAGGAAGTCGCTGCGACAATAATGGAAAAACAGGTTGCTGCTTTGAACAACACATTTGTTAGCTTTTTCAAGAGGAATGTGCCAAGTCCTACCCCATCATACTCTTCCACCATGTTCGGCGGATGCCAGATCTATAAGGGAGGAGACCATATAGCCACTGTATGTCCGAGATTGAATGAACCACGGCTGAAATGCGCCAAATGTGGCATGTCTTATAGGACAGAGAATTGTGGAATGAAATGCTCCTTCTGTTCGGGTTTGGGACACTCGAAGGACAGGTGTTGGAAGAAACTTGAGGATGGGAAGTCACATTTTGGAGCAGCAAACTTTCTGGAAGTATTGCTGAATAATGGGGAAACAACTATGCAGCAACTCAACAAATTGTGTGGAAATGAGAACATCTTCTCACACACTCGAGCACCTAGGAGAAAAATGCCAGTTAAAGTTACGACAGGAGGCGATGTACCATTTCCTGAAGTTGTAGAAGGGGTCACCATCCGTCAAGGACTAGGTGTTGATGAGAAGGTGAGTTCAACCATAGTGCAGGACCTCCCTGCATATGAAGCTTCAATAGACACTAATAAGAAGACTGAAAATCTGGAGGCTGTTGTTGGTCATGGTGCTGCACCCTCACCAATGAAGCATCAAGAGACAAGAACAACAAGAATGGTAGTATCTGATGCCATTCTTGTGGGGGAAGCAGAAAACGGCGCTCAAAGCACAAATGGTGTGCTTAAGAGTGGAGTTGAAGACATGAATGAAACACTGAAAGGGAAACTGGATAATGTTGAGGGTCTTGAAATGAAGTGTTTAACAGAGGAAGATCCATGCATCTTGGAGGAGGAGAAGAGCCCCAAGTTAGGTCTATTTCTGAATACACTTGCCAGTTCTGAAGACAAGGAGATGGTAGATGTGGATGACACCACAGAGACAGGAAATGCTTCCTTGAAGGTGGAGGAGCTATTCGCTAATGTGCTGCCACCATCTGTAGTTGAGGTTGATCTTGTAAATCAGGGAATGATAGTGAACTGTATAGATGAGCAGCAAACCTTTGTCACACAACCTGCCAGCAAAATGGTTGAGGTTCTTGTTGAAGTGTCTCGACAAGAAGATCCTTCCTTGAGGACAGAATATGGCATGGAAATGAGAGGAGACGACAGCAGGGGTGAAGCTGTGAGAATGCAACTGCCAGACAACTTTGTGGCTCCTGAGGATTCATCTATAGTTCCCATCCAAGTGAGCTATCAGGCTTTTCCCAAGCCTTATTACATTGACTCTTCCATGCAGTCACCAGAGGTGACGATGGGTACTGTAGTAGGTGAATTCAATTCTGTCAACAAAGTTGCCAGTTCCAACAACTCTGAATAGAAGATGGGAACCATGCCACTGCAGCAACATTCGATTGCCCTTGATCAAGATCTGGTCACTGAGGTCAGTAGAAAAGCTGATGTTATTTTCTACAACCTGGCCCATGCCGGGAACCAATATTCTGTTTTGGATCCAGAAATGGTGGAAGCTAACAATCATGGTGATGTTTCAAATAGCTCTGATCCTAGAAAATTCAGACATCAACAATATCTCTCATTGGAACCGCAAATGGAAGTGCATTTCACTGATCTTGAACAGGCAAAAGTTGTAGTCCCTGAAAGTGACCAACCACTTTCAGATATGGAGGTTGTGATGCTCAACAAGAATATTGTCCAGGATGAGTTTGAAGAGACTTCAAATGCACCAGGTTCTACAGATAAGTACAAGGAGAGCCCAAGACTAAGTAGTAACTCTGAAGTCGTTCCGTCTGCAACAACAAAGAGCAAGGAGATTGTTATGGATCCTGAAGCTGCATTATGTGATTGTGCTGTCCAGAATGAGTTTCAGAACAGTCCTACTGCAATCGAAGACAATGAGAGCTCAAGAGGATCTGGGGTTCTGGAAACAGTTCCCTGTGTAGTGGTGGAGAACGAGGTAGTTTGTACCAGACCTGCATTTTGCAAGAGTAGTGTCCAGAACAAATTTGAGGATTCAACTATTGCTGATAAGGATGATGAGAGATCAAAAGAGCTTGAGCTGCAAGGGGAAGTTCATGATGGGCACCAGTGTGAAAGGTCTCGTAGGGGACTTCAGATCTATCATGTTGAACCAGATTGAATGAAGCTGAGGGACTCAGCTTTCTCAAGAACGGAGGGGTTACATATGTAACGTGAAAACAGGTCACTACTCTAATATGAACACAACCCTTCGTTAAAATTTTATTTCGTTTTAACTACCATCATTAATTTTGGCTGCGCAGACTTCTCCATTACTCCTATGAGGAATTGCATGGCGGTTGCTTCTGGGTGGTCGTGAAAGCTTATCACGCGCGAATTCTGGTATGGAGTGGAGCTAAAAAAATGAGGTCTGGGTCCTGAGAGTTCTAGTGCGGAAGAAGGCAGACAGAGCTGGGGAATTCGGTGAAAAAGAGAGAGAGAGAGAGAGAGAGAGAGGGCATAGTAGAAGAGGGGATTTGTCTTGGAGGAATTAGGTGAACAGAGAGAGGGAAAGGAGGAAAAGAGAGGAGTTGAGGAAGATAGCTAGTTGTTGATTTTCTTCCGCTACGTTAGCAACTAGAGGACGGCCAGCTCCAAGATCTGAAGAGAGGAGGACTCATCAAGGTTAGGTGTGGAAGAAGGAAAAAGCCGGAAGGTGATCTGAGCCGTAGAGACGCGCGTCGAAGTTATGCTTGTAGAAGTTTTGGTAGTGGGTTTTTGGGAGCACTGGATGTGTGCCCTTCTTTAGGAATTGGCAGAGCTAGAAGTATAGAAGCGATGGACTTTAATTAGGAACTTAGTAATTCTGTCTACTCAAGAGAAGAGAAGTCACCCACATTTTGGCAGAAAGAACTCAACAGTGGTTGTGAAGGTGTTATTGAGCCTTCCTTTTTGGTTACATAACATCCTAATCTAACATGCATTGGATTTTTGAAAAGCTAATCTAAAAAGGAGCCATGGTACAAAATCTTATAAGTTTTTATTCTTTTGATCAAGAGTTAAGCATGGGATTGAAAATCACTTTGCTTAAATTGAGGGAAAAAAACAAACAATTTAAACCCCCTTTACTTTCAGCAAGTGTAGCACCTTACAACAACCCCAATGATGCTGAAAATTAGAGAGAACCTTCTACATCTCCTACACAAGTAGTGTTTTAAGTTTGACACAAATCCAACGGTGGATTTGAGAGAAAACATTATTTGAAAATAAACTCCATAGGCTTTGTCATGGAAATCCTTCCATGAGCTCCACTATAAACACCCTTTACTTCCAGCAAGCGTAGCTCCCTTACAGCAACCCTGATGATGCTAAAAATTAAAAAGAACCTTCTACACCTCCTACAAAAGTACTGTTTTAAGTTTGACACAAATCCAATGGTGGATTTGGGAGAAACAATTATTTGAAATAAAACTTTAGAAGTTTTGTCATGGAATTCCTTCCATGCTTATTTCTTGCACACATCTTGTCCATGAACAACCTTCCCACACATAAGAACTAATTTTTTTCTCACACATTCATTCTCTTCCTTCTTCTTTCTCGCACACAAAATACTCCTCTCTCCTTTGGTAAGCCTCCATGACCTTCCTTGAGCTTGTTCCCCTTGTCCAATGGAAGCTTCGAAATCCTTCCCTCCAATCAATGGCCCCCTCATCCTTTAAGAGCCAATGAGAATTGAGAATGATTTGCCCTCCAATTGATTTTAAGATGAGAATTCTTAGGCCAATGAGACACAAAATATTCCATCCTCCAATCAAATAGGATAACAATCCTCATGATTAATGGGATTGGAGGACTCATCCTTCCCCTTATTTTTGATATCTTGATGAGGTTCTTAAGCTTGATCTTTATCCTTTTCGTCCATTGACCCTCACATCCTACTTCTTCATCCTAATTATTTCAAATAACTAATTACTAGGACCATCTATCGATAATAAAAAATAAACATCCTTGAATCCTTACTTGACTAAATCAACTCCATGGTTGAAGTAACATCCCCGCATACCATTTATTCTTTTGATATCCCCTATTTATTTATTTTTCCATGCACTAATTGACTATGTAGTACATAGTAAATTGGAATTAAAAATTGCATCACAAAAACCCCCACATACTTCTAGATCCACTGTCGAAATTAGGGTTCGATGACTCCATTAGATCTAGGATGTTGGAGTTTTCATGAGGTTCCGCCGTCACTCCCACACCTTACGCCTACCTTAATTTATTAAATAAAAGAACCTCAACCCCTTTTCAATGCAAGTACCACATTGTCTCTGCTACCCTCTTGGTTTTTTGTTGATGCAGGTGAGCATTTAGTCATGGCGAATGATGTCGCTACGCCCTCGAATCCTCTAATTTCACTAATAGAAAAGGAAGAGCTTGAAGAAGCATTGCCTGACGTGAAGGTCTCTCAACGGTCGTGCGAAGAAAAACCGTCCAGAAGAATGGTGCGCATTCGAGTCGATCGTTCGGCATGGGATCGTCGGTTGTCTCCTAACCCACATGCTTTAGCAATCTATTTAGAATTTGTTCTTGCCTATGGAGCCGCACCAAAAAGGTTTGAAGAGTGTCAATGTGAAGTTGACGATGTTCATCTTCATTATCGAACTTGGGTTCCTGGTGATGGCCATTATCGTTGGTTGCGAGGCCCAATCAATCCCCTTCCCATGGAGCATCGAGCCGAATACCTAGCTCGCACCATTCGTCGCATTCTGGAGTTTTTGCAATTGTGATTTATCCCCTTAAAGTTATTTACTAAGTTGTAATTTACCTGAGGCCACTTAAGTGGAAATATTAATGCCTAAGTTTGATTTTGATTTTATTTTAGAGTCTGATAAAAGCGAAAACTAAATAAATATGTATTAGGACTGCATCTCAGAAATCTTTCAAGTACATCATTCGTGCCTGAAGATTATTTTACAGACTAACCTACTATTGTCGTGGTGAGATGTTATTACTAATTATGGGCTTGTATTCCCAATATATCAATAAATCTAATTTAATTCTACATCCCCTTTCCTTTCTCTATAACATAAAAGGATCATGCACTTAAAAGGTTTACTAGGTCTTAAAATTAACTAAGCCTTGCATCAATTTAAATAAAAGAGTCCTCTACGCTGAATTATCCAAAAGCTAATTCAACTCTTAATAATTATTACTTGGAGGTTTATCAAGATTCAAATCATTAATACTAAGGAAAATTATGGAACTAAAGCTTAGCAATTTGTGGTATAATAATCCATGGCTCATAGAATGTTGTGGTGCGCTTTGCACCACCATGGCCCACCAGCAGTCCATCATGACATTCCTTCAAGAGCAACTCCTTTACTCTCCCTTCCAGCACATAGAGTCGTTTTTGTTTGTACCACAATAGTCCATTTTGCAAATGGAAGTGGGACTTGGCTCCATTTTGAATGTTTTGCTTTACCTCTTTGACAAATGCATTTCGGCGGCTTGCTAGTCCAACTTCCTTTTGAAGTTCCGTCTCTCCCACATACACCACTTTAAGTTGGTGTTTCCAACTCAACGCATCGAGCACTATGTTCTCCTTTTCGGGCTTGTGTCAGATGTCCACATTGAACAATGTTAATGTGTCTTGTCACCTTACTTGTTTGGATGACAACTTGGGTTGAGTGGCAAAATACTTCAAGGTCACATTGTCGGTCCACACCACCACGTCCTTGGAGCCTATGTAATGGCCCCAAGTTTTGAGACAATGTATGCCCGCCCACATTTCCTTCTCGTGTGTCAGCCACCTTTTCTCTGTCTCACTCAACTTTTTACTCTCGAATGCCACCACTCTTCCTTCTTGCTCTAGGACTCCTCCAATTGCAAAGTTGGAGGCATCAGAATGGATCTCAAAGTCTTTGTCAAAGTCAAGCAACTTCAACACCAGCGACTTCACCAAAATACCTTTCAAGGTTTCGAAAGCTTCATCACATGCTCCTTCCCATTTGTAAGTGACGGCGGACTTCTTCAAGAGGTTTGTCAAAGGTGCGGCTATCTTCGCAAAGTTCTTTATGAACTTGGGATAATAGGAGGCCAATCCCAAAAAGGATTTTAAGGCCGGCACCAACTTGGGTGGTTCCCAATCCACAATTGCCTTGACCTTGTGATCATAACTTGCCATAACTTGCCATAACTTGTGCTGTCGATGTTCAAATGGCTCATGCAAAATCATTTCGGACATCTACACTTCAAGACCTTTCCAACGGTATAAAAAACATTTCGATGCAAGGTGTTTTGACCCCTGCAATGGCGCTCTGAGTTTTTGGGAGTCCCGAACGCCTCCCAAGTCCCATTTTTGGGAGTGTGAGTGGCGACCTCACACTTCCCTCAAAGTGGGGTTGCGACAAAACCCTTGCTTTCCCATTCATGTACTTGAAAAACACTGCTTCTTTGTGGGGTGATGGTGGAGGATATAACTTTCAAAAGGATCGCACTAATGCCACGAACATAACAATTTAAACAAATAATCCTTGCATCTCAAACCTATGAGAAGCCTCTACGATTGACAGGTTTAGGTGGCTGGGGGAATGTTAAAACCCTAAGAAACTTAGGATAGAAAGATGATGGGAAAGACATAAAAACTTTTGATGTCCCCAAAACAATCACGCCATGATGTGCAAAATTCACATCCCCAAAACCATGATCATGTAATGTCATCAAAAATGCATGTCACCAAAATCCACACCATGACATGGAAAATCCACATCATGAAAAATTACGTCATGCTATAATAATTCATGATAGAAAAAATTCATGTCATGCCGTGGAAAATTCACAGCATGGAAAATTCAAATCACCAAATGAATCACCTCGTGCCATGGAAAATTTGTGTCACGAAAAAAATCACCTCATGTTGTGGGAAATTCACGTCACCAAAAAAAATTATGTCATGATATGGAAAGCGTGCTTTCAAATTCCCCCTATACAACAAAAATTCACATTGTGTCCTATGTTTTTTTTAGGAGTTTTTGTTTATAGCCAAAGTGGCTACAATGTCACAAAGGTGTTGAAAAAGTGGTTGTAGGACAGTTTAGCTAGGCCTTGCTATAAACCAAATATGAACTACAAATTGTGATGATACTTCTATATTTTGGCAACACATTAAATTCACCAAGTATAGAAATTTGGTAGGATTCTCTCACTTTCAATATCACTTTATTTTCATATTCTAAAGATTTAATTTGATAACTCTCAAGATCAATTTATTTTCATATTTTTAACATTTGACTTCACTTTCTGGCGATATTTTGATATTTCATCGGGTAATAAAAGCTAGCTATCACTAATGTTGGTTGGATGTTGTTTTTGTATTTGGTTATTAGCCCAGGTTTAATTTTAGTCTATGTATCAAAGTTCAAGTTTTGAATTAGCCATGTAGAAACCGATTTAGCCTAGTTCTTATAAATTTGTCGCCCATAAATATTCTTTTGATGTCCAAGGGTATCACTTTAACAAAAATATTATCCTAGACCTATCTATTGATGGGACAACTTGATGTTCATTTTTTTCCATTTGAACATTTTTCACCCATGTAAGTTACCTTGAATTTATACTTAACATCTACAAAAGGCACATGGATAAATGAAGTGAAGGAGACACAAGGAATGTCTATTACATCCATATTTTTCATCTTTAATAGAATACAAAGGATGGGTTTTCTAGTTTGATAACCAACCCATAGAGTAATTTTGGTGGTTCTCTGTAGGATATGAAAAAAAATAAAGTGCTTCTTGCCTCTAAACAAAATAACCTAAATAGCCAATTGATAACTTGTTTGATAAAACTAAAAAAAAAAGTTCATACCACGGGCATATCATGATTGACAAAACTCACATATTTTCTACCTTACGTGTACATGTGAAATGTTTTAAATAATTGTTGTTAAGGACGTTGAGGGAAAAAACTTCATTTACATATGGTGTCAACTGGGATTATTATGTATTTATAGTGTCATTGGGATTTTCAAGGGATTTTCCCTTCCATACAAAGCTAGTATTGATGACATCCTTTAATTTAGTCGCATAATATCATCATTGTAATTGGGCACTTGCAAACATGTTTATTCTTTGCTTGACACAATTGAAGCTAGTTTCATGCAATAATAACCATTGTCAATGATTTTTCCATGGTGTGTACAACCTAATTCCCTAGACCTTGATATCATACCTCTTCCAACAACTTCTATGTTTTTAGGGTTTTGAACAACAATTAAATCACCTATTTGGAATTGTACACACCCAAAAGGGACCCACCATACACATTAGCATGATATAACCATTGTTCACATCATCATGTATGAAAACCAACATTATTTTATACACCTGCCACACACATTTTACACAATGCTCAAGAATCATTTGAAGGTGTTTGCCATTTTCCAATTACATAGTAGGATTAGGTCAAGTTTTAAGATGTGAAATTTGTGCTTGTTAATCTCATCTTCGAATGGTAAACAATGCATGTTTTAGATGGACTAATCAATGATTTCATGAATAAGCCCGATCCACATCATTGCATTGTATTTTTTCATTATATGTTAGGATTTCACCTTTTCCTTCATGCATGGCTCTTTATGTGTTCTAGACCATGCTCGAGTGTTGACACAACCTTGAGTGGTATTCAATGTCCTTTTTTTCTTGCCCAATGCTTGGGATATAGGGTTAAAAGGTTGAAAAATGATTGGGTTGCCCTACATAATATATAACATATGTGTTGACCATAAAAGCTAAACCCATTGCTCCAACATAGTCCAAATGCTCCAAAGACTCTATGAATCCACGTCATGAAACTACATACCTCTGTAAAATGGGCTCCATGTGTGGACCCATTTGAATTGAATCTTCCATGGTTTTGCAAACTACTTGATTATCTCTTTCATGACCTTGCATTTCAACCCTCAATTCTATTCAAATCCTCCACCAACTATGATGGAAATCATTAACACTCGAAGGTCTAATCCCATTAAATCAATGGACTCATCTTTGTCATAATCAAACCCATGTGAAAACAACCTAGAGTTGTTGGCTACACATTTTCCATTTTTGTATTATGATTGTCTTCCCCTAGTTATAATGGCCTCCCTCATCATCATGGATGTTGCAACCCTAGCTTTGGGCTCACAACCAAAGCAAAGGGGTTACAAGGTTATGGGCCAAAAGGAAGCCCAGGAGTCAAGGCAAAAAGGTTGCAAGGGTGCAAGCCAATAAGAAGCCTGGGAGTCATATCACATACTCCCGGGAATGTAAGAAAGTTTGAGGGAGTATGAGGGAGTGAACCCTCACACTCCCAAAGCAACTCCCACTTTGGGAAATGGAGTCCTGGTGAACTTCTGAAACTTCAGAGAGTGATTTGAAAGGTCAAAACTCAATGGCTTGTGTCGTTCTTTATATCATTGGAAAGCTCTTGGAACTTAGATGTCTAAAATGAGCTCACATTGCTCATTTGGGCATCTAAAACATAAGTTATGGCCAAAAAAAGGGTCGGGAATCAAACTGCCAGTTTGACTCTCGACCAGAAAAAGTCAGGAATCAACCTGATTTACTTGGCTACAGAGGGCGTGTGACATATCGTTGGAAATTTCTCGACAAGAGCTACAACTTTGCTTGAAACTGTATCTCGATCTAAGGTTTTCTCGTTAAAGTTATGGGGCTCTAAAGTCGCGGAGGTCCCAACTGGTGCGATTTTGGGACTCTCACTCGGGAGTCCCAGGAGAGATAAGCCATTTGGATGTAGGCTCCGTGGCTAGCCACAAAATATAATATAAGGGGGAAGGTGGTGGCTTCCCCCAAGTCCGGGCTGTGGTGAGTCTAGTGTGTCTGTGTTGCCCGTGGCTCGTCTTAGCACCAAAGGTGTTCCAACTATGCAGTAACCACTTTGTGTGGGTTATGTGTAGGCCTGTGTGAGTGAGTGAAGCTTGTCAACTCTTCCTAGTCCCATCCCGGAGCTTCAACATGCCCCTCTACCCCTCAAAGTGTTATGAGCTAGGGAGGGTGCCTCAACTCCTCCTTCTATTGTCTTCTACTTGGACTCACATTTGAGTCCTTCGAGGAGTTGGGAGTGCGTTAGGCCACCTACACATACATGAAGAATTATCGTATGCACAATTTCTTATGGAACATGTAACAACAAAATTTTCCAAATGTTAAAGAGATGTAGGACAAATTGTTTTTATGGGCTTTTAATAAGGTTTCAATAGTTATAACCTTAATTTGCATATATTTTTTAAACCACATAAGAGGGTAAAAAGGTTTACATATCATGTGTTAGTTGCACAATGATACATGGTGTTCAAAGGGAGATCAAAATCATAGAACAAGGAATTTTCATTTGTTGCAACAAAATGATGTTAGGGGCTTCACCTCTATGCCATGCATATGGAGGACATTGTTAAACCTTATGTGAATTACATTATAGCCATGCATGATCAATAATTGTAAGATTGAAAAAATGACATATATTGTTGTGATGTCACTTGTACATCAAACCTAGGTAGTTGCAGGATCATGAAGGCACACTACACAATATGCATTTGTTGCTATTCAAGACATTAAGTTCAATAATTTCACACTCTAAATTTGTAATATTGATGTGTGTAATTTGTAATATTGCATGCTTCATACATGTAATAAATCAGGAAATTACAATAAAAAAATTTATAGATAAAAATTTAATCTTCAACTTGCCCATAAGATTATATGAACAAATCAATGATATTGATTCGGGTTTTTATGGAAGTCCTTCATTCAAAATGGGGAGTTCAAAATGAGTTGTGTGACTTGGGACATTAATGATGACATGGTTTTGATGTGCTTAAGGTCCAATATTATTATTTTTTGGTTAGCATGGTGCTAAAAGTTGTATATCTTCAGCAAGGTATCAAAAGACTAACTTGGGGGTTTGGGGGTAGGGGGGGAATGTAGACAACAAACAAATAAAGCGTCATCAAAAGTATATACAATCATTGATGAAGTTTCATTTGCCTAGAATGTTGGACATAAATTCACCAACAAGCATCAATTGGTCTCACTCATCCCACCTAATGACAAAAGACAAGCACATAAGTAACTTGTAAGAATTTCAAATTCTTCAAAAGTCCCTACCCTATAAATAAAAATGTAAATAATACATGCATACGTTTTGCACATGATGCCCATGGCATTTTCAAGCAAGGGCTCCATCAACACCTTAAAATATAGGATGTCCCATGTGCGGATATTTTTATCATCAAAAGTCATTATATAATTGTTTAATTGTTAGATTTGGCACTTAGTTATATAACCAACTTTATGATGAACTACTAATTGAGAAACCTAATGAACTTGAAAAATTTATATCTTCTATTGCATGATGTGAGCATTATGATTAGGGTCATCATAATTAATGATATAACTAGATTCATATGGAGTTTTAAAATCACACACAATATTTATGGCAACTATGGGTTAGCCTTTTGAGCTCCAAAAGATTAACACACAACATATATGTCAATTCAACTAATTGAAATTTATATTTTAATACAACCATTGCCACTTGTTATATCTTTGGCAAGGTGTAGGAACCCAAAACATTTAAAAGGACCAGCTTTGGTTATAACCAACACACATTTCTCCATATTTCAAATGAGCCAAGTTTTCTCTAACTTTTAGAAAGTCAATTAATCAATATGCAAAAGGCATGCCCATAGAATACATGCGTGGAAATATTTGCAAGTAAGCTCAAATTTTAAGTCCTTAAAAAAGTACATACATCTCAACTTGGTTGTAATGGTGAAAGCATCAAGGGGAGTTATGAGGCATTGAATTCCAATGTACACAAATCAAAAGATGTTATTGATGACAAGGTTTGCAAATTTCCTAGTGGATCAAAGCATGGATACAAATTGAATGTGGATGTTGGGAAGCCAAGTAACAAGGCATGAACATGGTAAGTGAAATCATGTTCCATGATTGAAACCAAAAGCTTGCCAACACATGGTTTTGTTAGTACAAAGTTGTGCATTATGTTTCCTTTCCCATGAATTGTTGTTGGAAGTCTCAAACATTATGATGATGCTAAAATAAACCCAAATTTAAGTAATACGTGGTGTGATCATTAGATATTCAAAATAATAATACATGAATGGTGCAAGCACAAAAAAAAGTTATGTGGTGTTGAAACCAATATATTTGGAAATTGTACATGTTTAAAGAATATTTGATCCTTTGTTATGGCAATTAGTGGTTAAAACAAAATTGTGTTACAAGAGGAGTGTAAGGTGTAAATGTGTTATAAGGAACCACAAAATATAAGGTTAATGTCCTTTCCAAGGACAAAATTTAACACGTGGCATTCCTATGTTGGTTAATTTTCCTAATTTTTGCATTTTTCATACCCAATTTATAATTATGTTTTAAATATAATTAATTTTTACTATATCTTGGTCTATATCATTTATATACAATTAATTCACGCCCTAAAAAATTTTTAAATGAATAACTCTTGTTAAAAACACATTTTTTTAATTCATGATTTTCAAGGTCAAAAGCATGTTTGAGAGTTAAATCAAAACAATTATATTGAAATGCGTTTAAAAATGAAATTTACTAATTTCAAGTGCTTTTTCTTTTATAATCATCAATGTTAAGACCCTCTTCAATTTTGAGAAGGAATGGTGCACATTTGATAAGGAAAAAGGATGTTTAAAAAAAAACCAAGTTGTCACAATTGTTTTGAACATGCAAAAGGATTCTTGAAACATTATCAATTTGCATCAAGTTTTGAACAATGGAACTTTATAAATAATGAGACTTAAAAAAGAAGATAAAATGAAAATCTAAATTGTTACTTTCCTCTTGTGATTTTTCAAAGATATAATTATAGTTTAAATAGTTATGACATAGTCCTTGGTTCCTTTAACACGTTTACACCTCGTAGGAAGAGGGTGGTTCCATGTATCATGTACAACTTGCATGATACAAAGATGTATTTATTTACCCCTAGCTTGAATACTGAATTTACTTTTCATGGTGATTCCAACATCATCCACTTCATTATTTGTTGTGTCCTACAAAGGCATTGGGGAAACTTGTTATGAACCAATATAAGGGACAGAGGAAAATCAACCACAAGCCCAATGGATAAGGTTGCAAGTATAAATGGTTAAGTTGTCCCAATTGTAATAATTAGGTCAAATGAAGCAAGGGTGAGTTCACAACTAAATACATTTAAAACAATGTTTTGGCTTGGAGCCTCCCATGACAAAGTTGTTTGTTGTTTGAGCTTCACCTTCATGAAGTTCAAAAACATGTTTTGTTGTCTAGCTTTATGTGCAAGAGCACCATATGTATTTGTCAATAACCCATATGGGTGCAAATTCTTTAAGGTGTACCAAAATCTTGTCACAATGTCACCTTTTTTTGTTTTTTTTACTTAGGCTTTTTTAACCATGTAAAGATACATTTATGGATGATTATGATAGAATCTAAAATTGTAATAGTTTAAAATATAGTCCTTCTGAAGTTTTTGACAACTTTTGATTCATTATTTTTTATGGGGATCAAAATATAGGGTCAAAAATACTACAATAAGGACTAGGCCATTTTCATCCTATGTGGTACACCTTGAAGGATTTTCACCCATATATAAAATGTGATGCATTCAATATAACTAAATTTAAATATTCACAAAATTATAGGTTCACCTTCTTTGGTTGGTGGTCCAAATATTGTGACATGAAAATCCATAACACGTGCATTGTATTATACAAGTGGTCACATGCATGCACTATGAAAAATTATGTCACAAAGACCACACTACCTTGCAACTAGAATTTAAAAACCACTATGGGACAACTATGTTGCAAACTTCAATAGTGCAACTCCTCTACAACTACACCTTATAAATACAATGAATTAATAAATAAATTTCCACATTAAAAAATAGGCTAATTGCTAAATAATTGCACGTAGTCGTAAATACATGTCTTATATGGTGATTTATGTGCACCGCATATATGGATGTAATCAATTACATTTGACTTTTTGAAGAGTTGCATTGTAGATGCATACTGCAACTAAGGTTCATGTTGGAAGGCAGTTACATAATGAACAACTACTTTGCAACTAGGGTATGGCATTCAGACATGTGATCATGCCACATGTTTGCATTCCCGTTGTCCATTAAAATATGAAGCTTACAACTAGTTTTTGCAAATGAAACCCATTGTCACAACTTGTTGGCTACTATGGTGCCACTAAGTGGTCATTATTTTACCAATAGTTGCCACTACATGGCCACCACAATGCCACTAGGTATTTCATATGTACCACTATAGATTCACTGCAGTCCATTATCAGGCCACTAAGTAACTAGTATTACCTATTCAGTGTGCATGTAAAGTGTGAATTTGCAAGTGTCAAACTTTATTACAATTATCCATAAACTTTATTTAAATGTTTATATTGGATGTACATTAAGGTTTTAAAGCTTATACATTTATAATGTTTCTAAATTACATGAACAAGTGCAAAATTGATAATAGCCAATTCCTTTGCCGATAGCTCCTTGGCACCCACAAGGGTTGCATCTTGTGGCATTAGTAGGTGTGTCATGGGTGTGTTTTAGCCACTATGTCAAAATATGGAATATATGACTACGCCTATGATTAGGTTTGTAGTTGTAAACACCACTCATGACTACATGACTATGTAGTTAGTATGGACATGTCATATATCCACTAGTCATATTTTTGTCCAAGTTGTATCTTCAATTCGCACACATGATTACAATATATAACTTATTATATTATCACATTTGTACATCCTTGACCGTTGGACTAACATATTATAGGAAAATATATGTCATATATATCGCTTATGTCTACTTGTAGTCACTTGACACATGTCCTTGTGACTTAATGCCATGTGTCAACACCTAATTGAACATATAGGATGTTTTCCCCATTAGGGTTACATCCACATTTCATTTGACCATGTATGTTCATGACAAATAATAGCATGCCACGTGTCATTAGGAGGATTGTGTCACATGTCAAATTGGTGCCATGGGTTAGGGTTAAGGTTCATAAAAGGGTTTGTTGTCATGACCATTTCCAATTCAGCCACCTGTCGAATAACCATTTGGTTATGAAAATTAATTTATGTTTAGGATAGGCTCGAGAGAGGTCTTGGATAAGTTCACAAGAGGTTTGGTTTAAGTTTGGGAAAAAATGGGAGAGGTTTGGTGTAGGTCCAATTTAGGTTTGGGAAAAGTTCATGTTAGGTTTGGGCTTGGTTCGTTATAGGTTCGATTTAGGTTGAATTTTAGGCTTGTCTTAAGTTTGGTATAAGTTTGTGCTTAGGTTAGTATAGGTTAGGTTTAGGTTTAGGTTTAGGTTTGGTCTAGGTTAGGTTAAAGTTTAGGGTTATATATTGCCTTCTACTACCTCATGCCTTGTTACTATAAAGTAAGAATTGCAAGTGATCATAATATTCTACAAATCATTACATAAAAACCTTCCAAGGTTTGGCCAAAACAAGTTTACTAAAATCAAAATCTAGACATGAAAAGTTTATGGATCACACACAAAACAATGTAAAGAAAAGTTTTTTCTAACCAATTTGCACATGGCAAGTCCCAAATTTCCAGCAAGGAAAAAACTTGTATTAAACATTATGCCATTGGAAACAAATTTCCAAATTTTCCAAAGTTCTATGTTTACTTACCACATACTACAAAAGGTGACTATGATGGAACAACTACATGGTTACCATGTGCACCACGAGTAAGCTTGAAAAACTTGGAGGACCAAGGGATCGTAGCCCCAGGTGAAATCTTCATGCATGAACGTTGGGGATCCACTAGTCCATGTGTCTCGTCAACATTTGGTACCATCGTTTCTAGCATAAACACCTCCTAAATTTTTACAACCACAAAATTAGGAGGGATTTCCTTGCCACCAACCTTGCTCCTAGGATGTCCACAAATAACTACAATTGCAATTTTTCGTTGATCAATTGGGTTTGTTAAGATGACTTTTGTGTTGATTTGAATCTACAATTATCAAATTCATAACCCACCAAATTGTAGCCCAAATTAGTTTTCAAAATTCTACATGTTAAGCATTATCAATACATGAATGTAATCACCGTCTTTCAATACATGAACATGTTTAACTATTTGATGAGGTCATATCTATTTGACAAACATGGTGGTCTACAACCCTAGGTTACAATCTACCAAAAATTAGTGCATTTACACCAATTACAACATTTGTTGGTTTTCAAAACCAACCATCATACACCAACATCCATTTGGTACCCACTAATTCAAAGATGGAACGACTTCACCTACTCAACAAGTTGGAGGAACTTCGTCATGTTGACCAAAGATCGTTTAATCAATTAGTTTATATACCACATGTGGAACCTATTGAACTAAGAGCAACACCCATAGTTGTTCAATAGGGAGTCACTTATCCATAAGGCACCTAGCTAGTGAGATTAGTATTTGGTCCAAATGAACGATCGTAAATACCACATCATAGACTGGTTTCAAAAGGAAACCGAGGTGCTGGAATTGTGACTTGTCCATATTGTCATCAAATGGGACACTTGTTCAATTGCTACCCATTTGTTGATGATAAGTTAAGGCAATTATTTAAGGAGGAGGTGATCAACTTGTTCTTCCAACCATTAAAATAACAATACCCAATGTGTTTGTATTAAAAACTCAAGCCATGAACCCTAATATAGGTCATACGATAGTACCTAATAATTATCAGACAATCTAGTCACAACTTGTCACACCAATTCTACTAGGTAAAACTAGTATGATACTTACTTCAACATACCCAATGTGGTATAATGTCATACCCCCTTTTATGCCTTTAGATCCTAATTTGTATCCAACTTATCAAACTGGAACAAAAGGACTTGATTCCTCAACCTTTAGGAACTATACATGTTATGTACCTGGGAATGTGTACCTAGTACCTGAACAACATGTTGTACCACCAACATATATACACTAGTAGAAAAATTGTCTTTTGCAACTTGTGTTATGCAATTAAAAAATGTCGCATGTAACTATTTTGCAACTGCACATGTTGCATGCAACTCCAAAATAGTTGTATGCAACATTTTTTTGTTGCATAAGACAAGTTGCAAAAGACAATTTTTCTAGTAGGGATACCAAACTTTGTTGGAAATTAGTTTCCTATAATGGTTCAACCAATGACTAACAAGGATAGACAACCTATTCAATAACTTGTTACTGCATCAATGCCAACCATGGTACATGTTACTACCAGTTTACCAACTTATGTACCCAGAGGTTTTGATCACCAACCACCAAATGGAAGATAACCTAAAGACTCACCTAGAAAACGTTCACTTGAAAGAGACCCACTTGGAGAGCCACCTTTTAATCCACTTGTTGTATCTTGGGATGGTCAACACCTAACACGCGCATGCTTATACCACCATGGTATCAACCACTTATTATGCACCCTATACTGAAACCAACAACCAAAGCTGCCATAAAGGAAGCTATAATACCCAACCTATGTCAAAAGACATTGTTCTAGATGCTCACATTAGAGTATTAAAAAAGGTGATTAAAGTTAATGGTGAAACAATGGAGGTTGACATCATCAACATGTTTGGTTTTAATCTCATGGATATTATCTCTGAATGGGGAAAAAACTATGTTCAAGACCATCCAAACTGCACTTTTAAAGAGTCGATGTAAGCATTTTACAACCAAATCAGAATAATGAAGAATGATGAAGAGGTCTATATGTAATTACGAAACATACAACAACAAACCACCGAACATCTTGAGGTTTATTATAAACATTTGTTGAAATTAGCTAACTATTTACAGGTTAGAGCAATAAATTTTTTCTCACCATTGTTTTCAGGGCATGTTTATTACCTTACCTTAAATTAGCAACTACATGTATGAAAATAAATACTTTAATTGAGCATAAGGAAGCTACTATAACATGTGAGAAAAGTGGACTTGTTAGTATGAATTACAATACTTTACTAGCCACACTAGAAGCTAATGCAAGGGTTAAACTTGTAGTACCTGTTATGACAGTTAAATCAACACTAACATGTACCAATTGTGGTAAAACCAATCATTCAGTGGAAACTTGTCATAGTAGGAAAAAAGAAATACCAATTGTGCCAACCACTATAGTTAAGTCTATGAAACCTATAGCATGAACTAAAACCCAACATGTTCAATAAGGAAAAATACATGTTCATTATTCGTGTATAATTTGTTTTAGTCTAGAACATAGATCATGAGAATGCCCTAGAAAAATTGAGGTATAGAATATGTTTAGAACTAAACTTGTTAGTTACAATGCCACAACAACATCTAAACCGCCTAAAATCAACAACATGCCAATTAATGTAGTAACTGCTATTACCACATGTAGTCAACAATCATAACAAAAAAATGTTCAAGGAGAGGGAGTTGGTTAAAGCTAAAGAAGTTGAAGATTGACAACAAGAAAAATGTCTACATGATTTGTTCATTGAAGTTGTTAAACAACTGTAACATAGTGGGGCAAAAAACTAACCTACTACCATCAATGAAGGTTCATTATAGAGTAATTGGGCTAGATTGTTTGATAATCTTGCCACAACTCAATGGATTGAAAGAAATTAAACTAGTGAAACAAATTAGCAACCTATCATTTTAGAATAGGTTACTACATAAAAGACTTTAGAAGAAATTATAAGGGATATTAATAAACAAATTTTAAAAACCAAGTATACATTGAACTTGGGACAACTACTGCAAGCAAATATTGATATCAAATGCTACATTTTAACCCAATACCATCAAAACCTACTTTACAAGAACTGACATTTGCATCAGTTGTCATTAATCATCAAATGGCAGTAATATAGGTTCAAGTAGGGAATAATTTCGAAGATGTGCTTCTAAATGGTGGTTTTAGAATTAATATTATTACAAAGAAACTGAGGGTACAATTAGGTTTATCAAAACCAAAACTTCCACATTATAACATGCATATGACTTATCAAAGCGTTGCAAAACCCTTAGGTTTGATTAAGGATGTTAAAATTATTATTCATGGAATTCCCTATGCAGTGACTTTTACTAGTGTGTTAGACTCAAACTACTCTATGTTGTTAGGTCGTCCTTGGCTAAGGGATGTTAAAATGTTTCATGATTGGGGCAATGACATTATCACTATACGAAGAGCCAGTACAATTAGATGCATACCGGTTCCCAAGAAACTTGGAGCACCAACCAAGTGACTAGAATTATTAGTTTGTTATGGTTTCCATTTTGGAATATCCAAGGAAGAGTAAGATTTGATGTTTACCACAAAACTAAGACCGGTTTTAGTAGGACCCATAGCTATTCTTACATCAATTTGGTCAAATCAACTTATTAAGTTTATTACATCAGCATGTTTGAATTTAGTCAAACAGATTATTAAACCTATTGCACTTATGTCTAAGCCACATGTTTTGTTTGATATACCTTTCAAATCGATACTTGTACGACCTATTAAGATAACTATACCTCCCGATACTTTCCAACAACATTTACCAAAGATGTTTTTCCAACATGGAGTAGGAGATTTGGAGATTCTTGATATGCCTGTTCAAATCAATGTTCAAAACCTTTGCATTGTGAGATGGGTTGAAGAACAACAATTGATTGAATTGATAAAGGAATTCAAGGACATTTTTGCCTAGACTTACAAAGATTTGAAGGAGATACTAGTTGACATTGCTCAACATCAAATTGAGTTGGACACATCAATACCACTCGCTCATCAAAACAAGGTACTAGTTAAATCCTAACTATGTAGCCATTGTCAAAGAGGATATTGACAAATTGCTTGCTGCATGTTTTATTAAACATGTTAAAGAGGCTATTTGGCTATCACCTATAGTTGTAATGCCTAAGAAAAACGGGAAACTAAGAATTTATGTGGACTTCAAAAAGCTTAATGTAACTACAAAGAAGGACCCATATCCATTACCTTTTATAGATGAGGTTATTAACATTATAGTTGGAGATGAAGTTTATACATTTTTAGATGGTTTTTTTTGGATACCATCAAATTTCCATAGCAACAAAAGACCAATACAAAACCGCCTTTGTTATTGATTGGGGGGCTTTTGTATGGGTTGTAATGCCTTTTGGATTAAAAAATGGACCACCTACTTATCAAAGGGCAATCACCAAATCTTTTTGTGAATACATTGATGTGTTCATGAAGATATTTCTAGATGATTTTATTGTTTTTAGTGACCTATCCACTCATTTAGAAAAACTTAGAAAGTGTTTTTTTTAATGTAAAAAGTATGGCATTAATTTGAATCCAAAGAAATGTGCATTTATGGTATATTCTAGAACTATTTTAGAATTCATATTCTCCAAAGAAGGGAAGACACCTGATCCTAAAAAAATAGAAACTTTAATCAAAATGCCAATGCCTAAAATACCCCAAGAGATTCAAGTCTTTTAAAAATGTTTCATCAAATTTTTTGCTTCTAGTATGGCACTAATCACTAAATTATTCAAAAAAGTTGAAATGTTTGAATGGACTACTGAATGTCAAACTGCTTAAAAAGATATGAAGAACCAATACATTCAAGCTCCTATATTTATCAGTCTTGATTGGGAACTGTAATTTCATGTTCACATTTATGCATCTCAACTAATAGTAGGGGCAATATTGGCCCAGAATGTAATAGGTAAAATATATCAACATGTTATGCACTCATCAAGATTGTTTAATTTTGCTGAGAGAAACTATACTATTACATAAAGAGAGGCTTTATCTATGGTTTATGTCTTACGCAAGTTTAGGCATTACTTGTTAGGCAATAGGTTTATTTTTTATGTGGACCATATGGCTTTAGTGTATTTGATTAACAAGCCACATGTTTTTGGCAGGTTAGCTAGATGGTTTTATTATTTTTGGAGTATGACTTCAAAATTGTTTATAAACCTAGTAGATCCCATCTAATGACAAATGCATTGAATAGATTACCCAATCAAATTGAACTTTTTGGAGTACTTGATCAAACTGGTGATGCTCACCTATTTACCCTATAACTTGAGTGGTTACAAAGTATGTATGAGTACTTATTAGAAGGAGTGATGTTAGAAAGATTCACAACATCCCAAAGACAATATGTAGCCCAAAAAGCTAAACCATTTGTGTTTCAAAAGGGAATATTGTATAGATTTGGATAGGATAACATGTTTCATTGAGTTCTACAACTAGAACATGTGTCCATAGTTTTGCAAGAATTACATGGAGTTGTTGTAGGAGGGCATTTATTTTCTAATATCATTGTGCAAAAAATCCTAGATGTTCGTTATTAGTGGCCAATGATGAATCAAGACATTTAATAATACTGTCAAAGTTGTGACCAATGTCAAAAAAAAGTAACCCGTTGACCAAAAATTTGGCCAAATTGTTTACCACACTACTTGAAGAACCATTTCAAAAATGGGGATTGGATTTTATTAGACTTGTTAAACTTGCAAGTAGAATGTCAGGCAATTGGTACATTTTGGTTGCCCAAGCATTCCACACCAACACTACTGTAGTAACAACCAAGTTTTTATATGAACATATTGTTACAAGATTTGGATGTCCATTAACCATTGTGACCAATCAAGGTACCCATTTTATTAATGATGCAATTGGGTACTTCACTGACCATTTTATTTTAAGACATACCAGTTCTATTGTTTATTATCCGCAAGGAAATGGACATGCTAAATTTACAAACAAGGTTTTTGGAATTTATTAACCAAATTAGTTAATGAAAATAGAAATGATTAGGATGAGCACATGTCCACAGTCTTATTTTCATATCAAATCGGCTACAAAATTGGAACCAGTCATACCCCATTTCAGTTGGTGTATGGATTACATCCATTACTACCTACAAAATATTTATTACCATTTAAGCCTAATGAAAACAAAAATCCACAACTTGTTAAAGTCCTAACTAATCGACTATCTAAGTTGAAAAATTACAAGAAAATAAGTTGATTGCATAAGATCTAAATGCTTATAACCAATGGAATAGATCATTATGGTCATATAATCGGTTCATTGAAACCAAGTTTCAATTTGGAGATATGTATTATGGTTTCCAGGGGTTATTTCCAAACATGCTTCGAAATTTCAAAGATGATGGTTTGGACGCTATAGGATACAATATTGTTTGCCTAATAATACAATTTTATTTATCACCATTGATAAGTTTGATCCTAACCCAATGCTTGTTAGCATCAACAAGTTAGCCATAAAAGTTCATTGAAGACAAAACTTTGCGAGCTATATTGGTCAAACCTAGTGACTTGGTCATGGATGAACTTGTTCAAATTAGAGAACCTAAACCACTACTTGTTGAACCTAAAGAGTTTCAACCTATAAAATTTGAACCGGTTTGTAATTATTCGACATTTGGCAGCATTCAAAAGAATATGTGCCTATTCATCATCACCATAATGTGTGACACACTCCTAACTCCTTGAAAGACTCAAATGTGAGTCAAGTAGAAGATAGCGGAAAAGAGAAGAGTCGGGGCATGTTCACAACACTTTGAGTGGTAGAGGGGCGTGTTGGAGCTTCGGGATGGGACTAGGAAGAATTGACAAGCTTCACTTACTCACACGGGCCTGCACACAACCCACACAAAGTGATTAGTGTATAGTTGGAGCACCCTTGGTGCTAGGACGAGCCACGGGCAACCCGGACACATTAGACTCACCATGGCCCAGACTTGGGAGAAGCCACCACCTTCCCCCCCTTATAGTATACCCTGTGGCTGGCCACGGAGACCACATCCAAATGGTTTTTCTCTCCTGGGACTCCCGAGTGGGAGTCCCGAAATTGCGCCAAATGGGATTCTTGCAACTTTGGAGCCCCATAACATTGCGAGCAGACCTTGGATCGAAATGTAATATGAAGCAAAGTTATAGCTCTCATCAAGAGTTTTCCAACGGTATGTCGCACGCCCCCTACAGTGAAGTAAATCGGGTCGATTCCTGACTTTTTGTGGTCGGGAGTTAAATTGGCAATTTGATTCCCGACCCTTCTTTTGGCCATAACTTATGTTTTAGATGTCCAAATGAGCAATGAAAGCCCATTTTAGACATCTATGTTCCAAGAGCTTTTTGATAATATAAAAAATGCCATAAGTCATTGAATTTTGACCCTTGCATTTGCTCTCTGAAGTTTTGGGAGTTCACCAGGACTCCATTTCCCAAAGTGGGAGTTGTCTTGGGAGTGTGAGGGTTCACTCCCTGATACTCCCAAACACTTTCTTACATTCCCGGGAGTGTGTGATGTGACTCCCGAGCTTCTTCTTGCCTTGATTCCCGAGCTTCCTCTTGCCTTGACTCTTGGGCTTCCTTTTGGCTTGTAACCTTGTAACCCCTTTGCCTTGGTCGCGAGCCCAAAGCTAGGGTTGCGACAATGTGCCTATTCAGGACAATGATGTAATCGGTAGTTATGATCAAAACAACATGTTTTTGAAAGGAACTTATTGATGTTTACCCTTAGGAGTTTTTCTAACTTAAAGGTTGTGTCCATTCAAAGCCACAAAAATATTTTAACTTGAAATAGTATAAGGAATCATTATGTTTCTCATTCTGTCTTTTTGTTTTCACTTTTTTTTTCATTTTAATAAAGTCCATGAATGAGATTGTTTTAGAGAGGCTAATATTAGAAACAAGAAAGAAGGAGGTTAAAAGAAAAGTTGAAGCTTTTAGGAGGGAATAAATTAAGAAAGAGAAAGTGGAATAAATTTGGTTAATGGGAGTGATTTATGTAGAATTATTTGCTTCACGCACACCTATAGCAGAAAAGATTTGAGTTTTTGAGTAAGAATAAAAAAATAAGGAGTTGGAAGAGGAATTAAAGTAGCAATGAACTTTTAAAGGAAAACCATTACTTTTACAACAAAACCAGCACCGCATGTTATTCTTGTTTTAGATTCAGTGCAAGAAGTGGAAATTGGACCTCAACCTGTCATTAAGGAACAATTATAATCAGTCTCTGCATCAAGACCTATGGAAGAGGAGGAATTCCAGCAACATATTGGTTGAGGAATAGCCACAACCAGTTCCTATGTCAAGACATGTGGAAGAGAAGAAGCTACAACAACCTATGAGAATGGAGAAGAGTTTCTTTAAGAACTCTTTGAAGAGAGACCTATATCCATCATTATTCTTCAACACCCAAGATTAGAAACAAGAACCATGATGAAGTGAAAAGGCAAAGTGCTTATAGAGGAACAAGTTGAGAAACCTATTAAAAATAAACTAGTGTCTAAAGTGAAAGAGAGCCAAAAGATGCTGCAATGGATGAAGATGGACTCCAACAAACTCAAATGGGCTAAACGAGCCGGTTTGGAAAGTTTGCTCAACCTACAGTGAACAACATCAAGAAAAGACATGTTATGAAACTTCCTACAAATTTGGGAAGTAACCGAAGATGGAAGAATTTGAAGGTGAGTACATGGTCAAGAGATTTTCATTGATCAAGTACTTATTCATGAACAACTTGGAATTTCCAAAGGAGTAGTAGATCCTACAAATATAACTTTTGAGGAAACCAAAATCACCTTAAAAGGAATTGCAGGTCCACATGCCTTTGTTGAGAATGAGTAGTGGAATGTAGTGTACATGAAAGAGGAATTTTATGCGAGATTTATAGCCATTTTGCAAATTTTTTATGAGAGAGAAAGGTTAGTTTATTTCAATAACCAAATTGCTATTACTTTTGACCTAGCCAATAAGGGGCAACTTGTTAATTGGTGTTCTATAGTGTTGACCTAGTTATTGGTTGAATTAACTTGTTGGACTAAATGTCAAAAAAAGACCACAACTAACTAGCAAAACCAAAGCAGATAATTGTTATTCGGGGCCTATCTTAGACATATGTTTAGGAAGTGGTTCCCTTTATTAGAGGTTCCTTCACCAAGAACAACAACTCCAAATCAACCTATATCACCAACCAATCAAGAACGCTAGGTTGTACAACAATAACAAGTTTCATCTAAACCTGTTACAAAGGAAAAGTTATTGAGAAAGAAAAAATTACATGTTTGACTACAAGATCATCTTTACTAACACATCAATCTCATCAATTAAAAACGCGCACAAAATCGCCTTACACCAAGGGACAGGTTAAGCCTTGAACCTATTACTTCATCGCCCATAAATAAGTCTAGGACTACTTTTGGATCACTGGTTAATGATTCAACAGAGGATGAGGAGCAAACCTGTTCAAATGACATTGGAGGTGGAAGAGGAGGAGAACTTAATGTAATAACTATGTAGGGTAGCATTGAGGAAGAACCTAAACCCAACTTGGATTAGGTAATTGACAACATCCAAGTTGAACATGTTGTGTTGACTAAACATATAGTTTCCATTATAAAACTTACAACTGTAGTTATAAAATCATTTCAACATGGAGTTAAACTTGTATAAATAAAAAACCCATAAATTTCTAGATTTCAACCTCTTCCAAATTTTGGTCATTCCGCAAAAACTCTATGACATATTCACATGTTTTTAGAGCAAGTCTCTCAAAATGTCGCAACCCTAGCTTTGGGCTCGCAACCAAGGCAAAAGGGGTTACAAGGTTGCGGGCCAAGAGGAAGCCAGGGAGTCAAGGCAAAGAGGTCGCAAGGGTGCGGGGCAAGAAAAAGCCCAAAAGTCACATCACATATTCCCATGAGTGTAAGAAAGTGTGAGGGAGTATGAGGGAATGAACCCTCACACTCCCAAGGCAACTCCCATTTTGGGAAATGGAGTCCCGGTGGACTCCCAAGACTTCAAAAATCAATTTCAAGGGTCAAAACTTAATGGTTTGTGACAATTTTTACATCATTAAAAAGCTCTTAAAACGTAGATGTCTAAAATGGGCTTGCATTGCTCATTTGGGCATCTAAAACACAAGTTATGGCCAAAAGAAAGGCCGAGAGTCAAACTGCCAGTTTGACTCCCGACCAGAAAAAGTCAAGAATCGACTCGATTTACTTGGCTGCAGAACACGTGCGACATACCATTGAAAAGCTCTCGACGAGAGCTATAATTTTGCTTCAAACCACATCTCAATCCAAGGTCTGCTCGCAATGTTATGGGGTTCCAAAGTCACGGGAGACCCAATTGGCGCGATTTCGGGACTCCGAGAGAGAAAAAACCATTTGGATGTAGGCTTTGTGGTCAGCCATAGAGTATACTATAAAGGGGGAAGGTGGTGGCTTCCCCCAAGTCCAGGCCGTGGTGAGTCTAGTATGTCCATGTTGCTCATGGCTCGTCCTAGCACCAAAGGTGCTCCAATTACGCACTAACCACTTTGTGTGGGTTGTGTGCAGGCCCATGTGAGTGAGTGAAACTTGTCAACTCTTCCTAGTCCCATCCCGGAGTTCCAACATGCCCCTTTACCCCTCAAAGTGTTGTGAGCTAGGGAGCGTGCCCCGACTCCTCTCTCTTCTGTTGTCTTCTACTTGGACTCACATCTAAGTCCTTCAAGGAGTTGGGAGCGCGTCACCCACATTAGGCACCTCATGTGCCTTCACTCGAACGATCCCATTCTTGGATGGGATTCTAACTAGCCTATTATGTCTTTCTATGAGCACATTATTATGGGTGATGAATTCCATTCCCAAAATGCATTCCATTCCGCCTAGAGTGAAGACCAACAAATCCACCTTTCCTCTCCAATTCCCTAGTTGAAGAGGCACGTCTCTTGCTTGTAATGTGGTGGGATGGGGAACCCCATCCGCAAAGTGCACTTCAATGGGTGCCTTGAGCTCCTCTAATTGGACCTCCATTCTTTCGGCACTCTTTTGGGTTATGAAGTTATGGAAAGCCCTTATGTCTAAAAGACATAACACTTTCTGTTTAGAAACCTTCCCCTTTAAGAAAATCAGGCGATTACATTCGCCTTGGGCTAGGTTGGCAATAAGGGCAATTACCTTTGAACCCCCATTCCCTAGTTTGGGTTTGGGGCAATCTTTGGAGTAATGCCCCACTTCATTGTAATTGAAACACGTTATTTTAGGTTTCCCATTGGCATCCCCCCTCGGGTTGACTCGCTTTAAAATGAGCCCCCTTCTTGACGAAATTTCCTTTGGGTTTAAAACTCGAACCTTGGAATTGTTTGGGTTTTTCCCCTTTTAAGGTGTCTTGCCTTCGATTCCATTCCACTTCATGGCGTGCCTTCATGTGAGGGAACTTGTTATCCTTCTTGAACTTGAACTTTTCACCTCGTCCCACATCTGAAAAGCCTTCCACTTTCATGATGGCTTCAAATAATGAGGCGAGCCAATTCTCCTCAAGCTTACGCTTGGCCCAAGTTGGAAACTCCGCCACAAAGTGGCACACATGGTCTAACTCATGCATATGTCAAATTTCAAGCATGAGTTCGGAATACGCCCTCACATATTGGCGCAAGTTGTCATTCGCTACATTCACAAGGCCAGGGAGTTTACATTTTGAAATGCAATCAGAATTCTTTGGAATGAATTCCAACTCGATGTGTTCCTTGAAAAATTCCCATGTGTAACCATGGGTCTTTCCTTCCTCCTGCCTCATTGACCTCCACCATGTGGAGGTATAGCCTTTTAAGTAGGATTGGGCAAGTTCCATGGTCGAATGTCGCCCAACCTTGGTGGCAGGAATGTAGTCCTCCATTTTTGTAAGCCAAGCATTTATAACCTTTTGATCTTGGATCCCATCAAAATTCCTAGGTTTAGTAGGTTGGAATCCCACACCTTTTGATGATCCTCCTTTGAGAGCTGCAACCAATTCGGTGAAATCAGGCTTATTTATTTTGAGTAGAACCTCCAATTGTTGTGGGGTGAAAAGGACTGTAGTTGGTTGCTCCTCTTCACTTTCATGATCATTGATGTTTTCTTGGCCTTCTTGTTCCTCAAAATCATCTTGTTCCTCCTCCCTAATGGCTTCGGATGGGACATCTAGGTCTTGGGTGGGTTTTTCCACCATGGTCTCTTCGACTGGTTTGCAGGTCTTCTTTGGTGCCATCAGGACCTTCCAATAAGGGGATCGAGCTCTATTGGAGCTCTGATACCATGTGACGCACCCCCAAGCTCCTTAATGGACTCAAATGTGAGTCCAAATTGAAAACAACGGAAAAACAAAGAGTCGGGGAGCACTCCTTGGCTCCCCTGGCTCGCAACACTTTGAAGGGGTAGAGGGGCGTGCTGGAGCTTCGGGATGGGACTAAGAAGAGTGATAAGCATCATCTACTCACACATACCTGCACAAAACCAACACAAGGTGGTTAGTGCATAGTTGGAGCACTTTTGGTGCTAAGACGAACCGCAGGCAACTTGAATTCACAAGACTCACCACAGCCCGGACTTGGGGGAAGCCACCACCTTCCCCCTTATAGTATACTCTATGCCTCTCCATGAGACCCACATCCAAATGGCTTTTTGTCATGGGACTCCCGAAATTGCCAAAGTTGGGACTCCTACAACTTTGGGGCCTCATAACTTTGTGTGCATACCTCTGATTGAGATGAGGTATAAAACAAGGTTGTAGCCCTTGTTAAGAGCTTTTTAAAAATATGTCGCACGCCAACTGCACGCAAGGAAATCGGGTCGATTCTTGACTTTTAGTGGTTGGGAGTCAAATTGCCAATTTGACTCCCAGCCCTTCTTTTGGCCATAACTTGTGTTTGAGATGTCCAAATGAATCATGCGAGCCCATTTTAGACATCTAAGTTTCAATAGCTTTCCAATGGTATAAATAAATTCTTGAGCCATTGGGTTTTGGTCCTTGTAATTGCTCTCTGAACATTTGGGAGTCCACCAAGACTCCGACTCCCAAAGTGGAAGCTCCTTCACATTTTCCGTCACTCCCGGGCTTCCTTCTTGGCCCGCAACCTTGCAAGCCCTTGCCTTGGTTGCGAGCCCAAGGCTAGGGTTGCTACACTCATGATCTCTTGACATATGTGGCATCGTCTCATTTGGTGCCACTGATCCTAAAAAATTAACTCCACAAAAGAATTTTTGATCCACATCTAACCCATATGATTGGTCATCTTCCCTATCCTAAGCCTTCCCTAGCCTAAATGTAGTAGATTTGACGCACCCCAAACTCCTTGAAACATTCAAATGCAAGTTCGAATGTGAACATCAAAACAAGGAGTTGGGGTACACTAGCTAACATGCAGCACTTTGGGGGGGTAAGAGGGGCATGTTAGAGCTCCAAGATATGGACTAGGATGAGTGACAAACAAGTCGATTATTCACTTGGACTTGCACAAACCAAACAACAAGTTGATTAATGCATAATTGGAGCACTTTTGGTGCATGAACAAGCCATAAGCATACACAAACTCACAAGACTCACCACAACCCGGACTTACAGGAAGTCACCACCTTCCCCCTTATAATATTCTCTATGATTATCCATGGGGGTTGCACCGAAATATCATTTTTCTCGAAACTCCCAAATTGAAAGTCTTGAAATTCCCAAAATTGGGACTCCCACCATTTTGGAAACCCATAACTTTTTATGCAGACCTCCAATTGAGGTGAGGTTTCAAGCAAAGTTGTAGTTCCTGTCAAAAGATTTCCAACGATATGTAGCATGCCACCTGCACTCATGTAATTCAGGGAAATTCTAGACTTTTAGTGGGCGAAAGTCAATTTGACACTTTGACTTCCAACCCTTCTTTTGGCCATAACTTATGTTGTATCATGCAAACCCATTTTAGACATTCACATCTTAAGAATTTTTAATATAATGAATTTTGATCTTTCCAATCACTTTATGAAAATCCGAAACTTCATAGGGACTCCAACTCCACTTAGGAGTGCGTGGGCTCATTCCCTCGCATTCTCTTGCACTCCTAAGTGACACGCTCCCAACTCTTCGAAGGACTCAAATGTGAGTCCAAGTAGAAGACAGCGAAAGAGGGAGGAGTCGGGGCATGCTTCCTAACTCACAACACTTTGAGGGGTAGAGGGGCGTGTTGGAGTTCCAAGATGGGACTAGGAAGAGTTGATAAACTTCACTCACTCACATAGGCCTGCACACAACCCACACAAAGTGGTTAGTGCATAGTTGAAGCACCTTTGGTGCTAAGACGAACCACGGGCAACATGGACACACTAGACTCACCATGGCCCAGATTTGGGGGAAGCCACCACCTTCCCCCTTATAGTATACTATGTGGCTGGCCACAGAGCCCACATCCAAATGGCTTTTCTCTCTCGGGACTCTGGGACTCCCGAGTGGGAGTCCCAAAATCGCGCTAGTTGGGACTTTTGCAACTTTGGAACCCCATAACTTTGCAAGAAAACCTTGAATCGAGATGTAGTTTAAAACAAAGTTGTAATTCTTGTTGAGAGCTTTCCAACGATATAAAGAACGTCACAAGCCATTGAGTTTTGACCCCTGAAATCGCTATTTGAAATTTCAGGAGTCCACCAGGACTCCATCTCCCAAAGTGGGAGTTGCCTTGGGAGTGTGAGGGTTCATTCCCTCATACTCCCTCACACTTTCTTACACTCCTAGAAATATGTGATGTGACTCCCAGGCTTCTTCTTGGCCCGCACCCTTGCAACTTCTTTGCCTTGACTCCTGGGCTTCCTCTTGGCTCGCAACCTTGTAACTTTTACCTTAATTGCGAGCCCAAAGCTAGGACGAGCCACAAGCAAACTCGAACTCACAAGACTCACCACGGCCCAGACTTGGGGGAAGCCACCACCTTCCTCCTTATAGTATATTATGTGCCTCTTCATGAGGCCCACATCCAAATGGCATTTTGTCCTAGGACTCCCAAGTGGGAGTCTCGAAATTGCCAAAGTCGAGATTCCCATGACTTTGGAACCCCATAACTTTGTGTGCAATCCTCCGATCGCGATGAGGTTTAAAGCAAAGTTGTATCCCTTGTCAACAACTTTCCAACAATATATCGCAAGCACTCTGTAACTAAGTAAATTGAGTCAATTTCTGACTTTTTTTTGGTCGAGAGTCAAATTGCCAATTTGACTCCTGGCCTTTCTTTTGGCCATAACTTGTGTTTTAGATGTCCAAATGGGTGATGCAACACTACTAGAAATTTTGTCTTTTGCAACGTGTCTTATGCAACTCCAAAATAGTTGCATGTGAGATTTTTCAGTTGCATAAAACAAGTTGCAAAAGACAAAATTTCTAGTAATGCAAGCCCATTTTAAACATTTATGTTTTGATATCTTTCCAATGATATAAAGAACTCTTCAAACCAATGGGTTTGACCCCTGCAATCATTCCTTAAAGATTTGGGAGTCCTTTGGGACTCACATTCTCCTACACTCCCAGAAGTATAAGATGTGCCTCTCGGGTCTCCTTCTTGTCTTGCCCTTTTGCAAGCCCTTGCTTTGGTCGCGAACCCAAGGTTAGGGTTGCGACACCAGGACAAAATGACATTTGGGTGTAAGCTCCAGGGCGAGGCACAAATAATAGTATAAGGGGGAAGGTGGTGGCTTCCCCCAAGTTCAGGCCATGGTGAGTTTTGTGAGTCTATGTTTGCCCATGGTTCATCCATGCACCAAAAGTGCTCCAATTACACAGTAACCAACTTGTTGTTTGGTTTGTGCAGGTCCATGTGAATAATTAAATTACTTGTCACCCTTCCTAGTCCCCATCCCGAAGCTCTAGCACGCCCCCAAAGTGTTGCAAGCAAGGGAGCGTGCTCCAACTCCTTATCCTTTTGTTGTTTTCACCTTAAACTCACATTTGAATCTATCAAGGAGCTTGGAGTGCGTTAATGGATTTCCATTAAATAGTTTTATGATGTTATATGGCTTAGGGGGACCTTAGCCCTAGATAAGGGGGTGGTTTGGATGTGGTGTACCATTCAAGGTATTTTTATGTTATGTGTTATCAGTGTGATGATAGTGATGGTTATAGGCGTTAACATAAGAGTGCACGACATAGTAAACCTTTCTGGCATCACTCCTTTTAACATGTACGCATAAACGCTTTGTAACCACTCAAGTCGTAATGTGAGTAGGGGAGCATCATAGGTTTGATTAGGTACACCAATAGGTTCAGTGTGGTTAGGTAACCTATTCAATGCATCTACTATTAGATGAGATCTACTGAGTTTATAGATAATCTTGAAATTGTACTCCATAAATAATAAGAGCCATCTAGTTAACTTGCTATAAACATGTGGCTTGTTGACTAAATATATTAAACCCATATGGTTTATGTAAAATGTGAATGTATTACTTAACAAGTGATGCTTAAACTTGTGTAAGGCATAGACCATAGTTAAAGCCTTTCTCTTTGTAGTAGTATAATTTCTCTTAATAGAATTGAAAAATCTGAATGAATACATAACAAGTTGATCTATTTCACATCTTGGGTTCTAAACCAATATTGCCCCTACTACTAGTTGAGATGCATTAGTTTGAACATGAAATTTTAGTTCCTAGTTAGGACTGATAGTATATGAGCTTGAATGTATTGGTTCTTGATGTCTTCCCAAGTAGTTTGACATTTAGCAACCCATTCAAATACTTCAGTTGTCTTGAGTAACTTGGTAATTGGTGCCATGACAAAGGAAAAAACTCTAATGAAACATCTGTAAAACTATGCCATTCCATTGAACACTTCAATCTCTTGAGGTGTTTTGGGTACTTGCATCTTAATTCTAGAGCCTCTACCTTTTTAGGATCATGTGTCTTCCCCTCTTTGGAGACTATGAATCCTAGAATAGTTCCAAAACAAACCATAAATGGACATTTTTCTAGATTCAAATTAATGCCATATTCTTTACATTTTATAACACATTTTTTGAATTTTTCTAAATGGGTGGACATGTCATTAAAAATAGTAAAATCATCTAAAAAAATCTTCATGAACACATAAATGTATTCACAAAAAGCTTTGGTGATTGCCCTCTAATAGGTGGGTGGTCCATTTTTGACCCCAAAAGGCATGCATTACAACCCATACAAAAGCCCCCCAATAAAAAACAAAGGCAATTTTGTCCTCAATGCTATGGAAATATGATGGTATCCAAAAAAACCATTTTAAAATGTATAAACTGTTGAAGATTATGATGTAGATGAAACATAGATAGTGGTGTGATAGATATTAGAAACTATGTGGTAGATAAGTGTTACAAGTAATCAAAGACATAGGTAGATTGAAGATATGTTAGTACCACCAATATGTTAGAATAAGGAGGGAGAGAAATAGTTATCCCATATGGTTTGTCAATGTGGTGGTACAGGGAAGGGAATAAAGAGCAAGGTTGGAGGAGAGTTGGAAC
>Ga0209611_10000469_pt1 | contig 59980 bp, 73 predicted proteins | sample S1TSphgellanicum_3_FD_187693 | JGI IMG/M metagenome (GOLD analysis project Ga0209611, IMG submission 187693) | Host-associated microbial communities from peat moss isolated from Minnesota, USA - S1T2_Fc - Sphagnum magellanicum MG (SPAdes) (version 2) | ecosystem: Host-associated > Plants > Peat...
TCATAACCATCATGATTAATTAAATCTTTTTTAATTTGGTCAATATCTATTCCTGCATTATAAAAAACAGTATCAATTAATTTGCCATTTAGATAAACATCATAAGCAGATTCATTTACTTCATCAGAAATATTTGGTTCTTGAACTACCTTAATGTTATTGTCATAACCATCATGATTAATTAAATCTTTTTTAATTTGGTCAATATCTATTCCTGCATTATAAAAAACAGTATCAATTAATTTGCCATTTAGATAAACATCATAAGCAGATTCATTAACCTTTCCCCATTTATTTTTTGCTCTTAATGCAAAATCTATCTGTCTAATCGTTTTTGTATCTTCTTCAGAGTGATTTTTTTTGTTTTTTAATGATTTAAGTTCTCTTTGGAGTTCTTCTTTTGTCCAACCTTCCCATTTTCCTTTATTCTTTTCTGATACTTTAGTTTCTGTATTCCATGATTCATTAATCAATTTTAGTTGTGAACCTAAAACTATTTCTGTATTTCCTTCACTATCTCTAAAATATATCATTCGATGTCCATATCTGCGTGATGGAGTATTATCAATTTTAACAATCGTTCCTTTTTTTGGTTTTGTAGGGTAGACTGGATCACTATAAATAACTTTGTCACCCACTTTTAATTTATCACTTTCATGAGGAGAATCTAAAGATTCATCTTTTCTTTCTCTTCCTAAAGCATTTTTAGCTTTAGTTCTCAATTCATCTTCATCAAATGATATACTATTCCCAGATTTTTTTTCTTTATCAACATTTTCCATGTCTGCTTCTTCAGATTGATTCATTTCTGTATTGGAAGGCAAACTATCAATATCAATAACACCGCTAAGACTTAATGTAATATTATCTAAATCTTCTTTAGTTTTAGTTAAAACAGATATTACTTGTGAAAACATAGGAAGCGTAGCATTTTTATAATTTTCTGCTTCAGCAAATCCTTTTTCCATTTTTATTCTATCAACGATAGCTGGAATTTTCTCAACTTGCATTTTGCTTACTGATTCTATCATATTTTGCAAATCATCAACTATATCTTTGCTCGCTAATAGATACTCTGCACGTTCAAGCTCAGTACCTTCGTTTATTTTTTTATTTAATTTAATAGCATGTAAAATAAGCATAGCACTATGTACGCCTTTTTCATCTTTACTTTCAAAAACATTCATACTTTTATTTTTTTTGCCAATATCTATGATTTCTTTGGCAGTATTCTCAAGTTTTTTAAGACTTTTTTCATTTGATAAGTCTAAATCAATAGAATAGTTTCTTTTCAATGATTCTAAAATTCTTACTAATTTATTTTTTGAATTATCTGTAACTTGATGTAGTTTCATAAACTTAGACCTAAAATGATTATACGATATTCTTTATTTATTGTTTTACTTATTAGTTTCAAATAACGGCTAAAAGAGAATAAATAATATATTATCAAAAACAAATAGAAACGTCAAATGCAAAAAAGAAGCATTCTAACTGAACTTCAAAACTATATTCCACATGAAGATAAAGAAATCATCATTGCGAATAGGGCGAATCATATTATAGAAAGTGCTATCAATCTGATGGAATTGATAAAAAAGCATTATAATGAAGAGCAAGCTGAAGAATTACAAAAAAGACTTTTTAGTTCTATCAAAAACAATGATAGTAAAAGATTTGAAAAAACTATAAAAAAATTTAAAGAAGAAGACAAGGAATTATAAAATGTTGCCTGATGAATCTATAAAACACGATCAAGAATTTACAAAACAATTTAATGAATGTAGAAAAAGACTTTATTTGAACACTGAAGTTGGTAAAGAGCTAGATCGTTGGTTTAGTCCAATGTTTAAAAAATATGGCTATTTAGATAGAAAATTGGTGAAATTGGATTCAAATACAGTACCAGATTACATAAAGCCTTATTTTTTAACACAGAACGATAGCGTTAATGGTACTTTAGGAAGAACTGGTCTTGATATTAGATTCTATAATAAAATGACTGAAAATAAAAAAGAATTGTCTGCTCCTTTAATTAGCGACTTGTTAAAACTACAACATTTATATGATAAGGCACATTTGGCAATCGTTGACTGCAAAAAGCATTTTTCAGTTGGGTTTATTGGTGATATAATGTGGGATTTATATGGTTCATTAGCTTGGATAAGTAAATTTGATATTGCATTAGAAGAATTTAAACAAAAATATTTGCAAGAAAAAAATGTTTATAACGAATCATTAATAGAAAATATTAAATATAAAACATTAAAAAACCCTAGAATTAATCATTTACTTGAAATTTCAGAAAACACAAATATTTCTAAAGAATATATTAAAGAAATGTTTATTAAAATAGTTGGAATTGACTATAATGAATACAGAAAAACAGTAATAGAAGAAGGATTTAATGATTTTATCAGCAGTAAATTAAATAGTTTAAGTAACCAAACTATAGGAAAAATTGGGTTTGGTCAAAGTAAAAATGTAGCAAATGCTAAATTAAATAATGCAAAAGCTGCTGAAACTATTCTTACTCATTGGTATAACATCACACAAGGTAAAAAGGATTCTGCTACTCCTAAAGCATTAAAAAACTTTTTAATTAACCAAATTCATGTTGAACCTGAAATCGTTAATGATATATTAAAAAAATATAATGATGATTTTAAACTTACAACACAAGAATATTTGAATAGTAGAAAAAGGAATCCTAAATTATCATTGAATGATAACTTAGGTGAAAGTATTATAAATGAAAGTTATCTACCAAACAATCTTTTGCGTAAATTTTTTAACGATATAGTTTATGCGGAAAGATCTAGCGTTCTTAGAGATACAAATAAAAAACCTCAATCTATTGTTGCTCCAGCTCCACAAACAGATAATACAACTAAGCAAGTAACTAATTATACACCTTCTCAACCAGAGAAACAAGAAACTAATTTTAAACCAATAGATAGCACGCCTACTTCTACACCTGCTCCAGTAGCACAAGCAATTCCAACTATTAATTCAAAATCAAAAATTAATCCTGATGATTTCAAAAATGCTATTAATAATTTACCACCAAATGAAAGAGCACAAGCTATTATAAAATCGCTTCCTTCATTAACTGATGATGAAATAAGACAAGTTTTAACCAGTCTAACTACTAAAAAATAGTTATATGTTTGAGTTCATAAATCAATTATGTGAATCTAAGCTATTACCAACGCAGCATACCTTAAAAAATTATACTGCAAAAGATATTTCTGACATAACTTATTTAAATTTTTTAACATTACAAATACTTAGAAATGAGTTCACTAGCAAACCGTTTTCTATAGATTATGCCACAAAAACGATAACTTGGGGAGATTTTGATAAATTTAGGAATTCATCAAATGATCTCTATGTATTAATAAATTCATTAATAAACAAAAATTCATTAAAATATTTCAAAGATCACGATGCTAGTAAATTATTTATAGATGATTTAAGTTTTGCTTTTTCTATTATTAAGAGTTGGTTAAGAAATATTGCTAATGGTAAAGATGCTGTAGGAAGTGATAAATCAAACTTATTAAAAATAGAGTCTATGCTAAAAATAACCAATAGTGATTATAAAGGCGTAAGAAGATTAGTTAATGATTGGAATAATTTAGATAATAATGAAAGAAAAGTTGCTACTACAAGATTACTTCTTGCATTAAGAGCTAGAGCACCAAAAAGCGAATTATTAAAAGAACTAGAAAATGTTTCTAAAAAACTAAATTTAGAAATACCTGTAGAAAATAATCCAGAAACTGATAAAAAAAATTCTAATAACATTACTCCTATAATAATTGGTGCTAGTATTGGATTAGGATTAGTAACTAAAGGATTACTTGATCTACTAAAAGACGGTGGAAAAGCAAAAAAATATTAGTTTTTAATAAATACTTTTATGAAATTATAAAAAATATAATTTTAAAATAACCAAATTAAAAGGAAAAACTATGACTTATCTAGAAACTTTAAGCCCAAATGGTGGTGTTGAAAATGGTAATAATGCTTTAGGAAGCAGTGATTTTATCACGATTAATACTGTAGTTGATTTTGCTACTGGTGCTATTGGTGCTCCATTGCCAACTAATCAAGAAAACTTAAAAAAATTGTTTGAACTTATCCAAACAACTACAAATGCTAAATATATCCAAGTTAGCAGTGCAGTAGTTGATATGTCACAAAGTGCAAATAGAACTTTGTACGCTTTGGGAACTAATTTCAACCAAGCTGATACTACCATCTATACTGTTAAATTTATGTCTGAACAAGTAGATGCTTTCCAAGTTATTGCTTTTCAAACTTTAATTGATGGTGTTTCAGTTCCAAATCCAACAGTTGGTGTTCCAGTTAATGGGCCAGCTACTGAAACGATTTCTGCATATAAAGCATTTGATGCTGCTGATGGAAACATTTCAATTTCTTTGCATAGCTTAGTAACTAATTAAACTCTAATAACTATCAAAACTAAAAGGACTCTTTTTTAAGAGTCCTTTTCTTTTTCTAAATCTGTAAAATATTGCATATCAATTATTGGCTTATCAATAGCCAATTTCATCATTTCCAAAACTTCTTTTAATTCATCTATATCATCTGCACCAACAGAAACTGGATTTTTAGTAACTGCATTTGGATTACCATTTTCGCTATAATAAACCTCATGAATTTCTAAAAAAGAAATTTTCTCATTTGTCTTTGGTAAATTTTCAACATGCCTAATTACACGATAGTTCCAAGCCATATATTTCCTTAATTAAGATTTTTCATAAGTTACTTTTAATGGATATCCATATGCTGTTGCTAATTCAACTACTTCAGACACTTTTTGCTCAGCAATTTCTATATTATTATATTGTGCTACTACAGAATTATGGTTTTGATGTATTTTCATTGCCATCTCTTGTGCATTTTCAAAAGTATAAGTAAAAATTTCCATAAGACAAAAAATAACAAATTCAAATGAAGTTTTATTATCATTATAAAAAATAACAACATAACTTTCATCATTTATTGAAATTTTTGTATCTGTTCTTTCTAAAACATCTGTTGTCATAAAATTACCTTTATATTTAACATGTAGCTTAACCTAATTAAATATATATGTCAAGTTAAAAACAAAAAAAGAGTATATCTTTTTAGGATATACTCTTTTTAGGCTATTAATTAATAAAAAAATTATATTAATTCGTATCTTACAGTAACAGTAGCATGACCTGCTGTTGGAGCAACATCGAATGTAGCACTGATAGTTTTACCTGTACTATTAACTGTCATTGGCAATTCTGCAACATAAAGTCCTGTTGTAGTAATATCATTTTCAGTTGAAAGCATGTAAGTAGTAGTTCCATCAGTTATTGATAATGTAGATGCTCCAGTAAAGATAGTATCAACATTGACTACTACTTTTGCTACCGGAATTACTTTACCAGAAATGGTAGGAATAGTTCCAATAGTTTGACTTGTACCACCTGTTGCTAGCGTTCCTTGAATTGCTGTACTATAAATAGTAGCAGCACTTATTGTACCAGTCGTAGCACTTGTTACACGACCATAGGCATCTACTGTAACAATTGGGAATACATTAGCTCCAGATCCATATGTACCAGCAGTTACGCCAGAAGTACCAAGAGTTACTGTACCGTTACTAATACCATTATTAGTTCCAGAAATTTTAATTAATGTTCCGTCAACACTAACACCAATATACCCATAACCACCACCTGCACCAGCATTTTGAAGACCAGTAAGAACAGCAGTTCCAGTATTTCCATTTATATTTTGGTTATAGCCAGTACCAGAATACACACCAATAATATTGTTTACTACATTAGCTTGTGTCATAAGAGCTGGACCAGATCCACTAGCAGAAACCACAAACCCAGTATTAGTACCTGCACTAGAACCAGTATCTTTAAGAAATCCATTATATCCAAGGTTTGCTGGAGATATACCAAATCCAGTCGTTCCTGAATTTGTACCTAAGCCACCGCCACTAGCAAATACAAGAGATAAACTACCACCAGTTTGTGCAAAATTGGTAGAAGTAGCAAGACTTACCGTACCACCACTAACAGAAATTGCACCTGTTCCAGAAACACCAGAACTTGCAATCAAACTAGCTAAACTTCCAAGAGTTGTTGAAACTGTAGTACCTGATTGGTTAATAGCAATAGTATTAGCTGTTCCTAATGTTCCACCTGCTGTTAAAGTAGATAAATCTAATTTCAATCCACTTGCAACATTTAAACCAGAATTTGAAGCCAGATTTACTGAAAATACTGCTGGAATTCCGCTAGTATTAATGCTTAAACCACTACCAGCAGTATAAGCACCAGCTTGACTAAATTGCGTAAATGTGATGTTATTAGTTCCAACTACGTTTGGCGTACCAACAACAACATAACCAATACCATGATTTACTGTTCCGCTAGTAACAAATGCAAATGCACCTGATTCATCAACACCTGAAGCAAAATCCGTAGATCTTGTCCACGCTCCAGCAGCAACAATATAGATACCATTTTGTGAGGCTGTAGTCTGATCTTTTACTAAAACTCTTTGACCAGCAGTTACTGCTACGCCATCAATGGTTTGTGTTCCACTAAGAGTAATATTTGAACCAGTAGTAGCAACAACAACTGCTTGTTTTGCAACAACACCAGCACTTAAACCATCAACATATGTTTTATTAACTAAACTTGAACCTGTAGTTGGGGTAATATTAGAGTAAATTGCACCTGTTACAGTTCCGCCAGAAAGAGGAAGATAGGTAGTACCTATTGCGTTTAACTGTCCTTGAATAGAACTTGTAGCATCTAAGTAACTTAGTGTAGTAGTTGTGATAGCACTTGGTGAAATAATACCAGAAGTTCCACTAATAAGAACTACATTATTTGTTCCAACTGGTGCTAATTTAGAAAGTGATATATTTGCTCCTGAAGCAACATTTGTATCTGTGATAGATATTGCAGCAGAAGATGCACTAACTACACGTCCATATGTGTCTACACCAATAACAGAAACTGAGCTGCCACTTCCAAAGGTTCCAGCAGTAACGCCAGAGGTTCCTAGGTCTAAGCTGCCAGCATTCACAGCTAATCTTGTAGTATAATTAAGTGCAATAGTACCAGATGTATCAGTAATTGGTGCAACTGAACTAATTCCAGCTCCAGCAATTTCAGATGCCAAACTACCAATAGTAGATTGATAAACTGTGCCATTTTGACTTACTGCAATAATATCAGAAGTTCCCAGTGCTCCAGCAGTTCCCAAACCAGTTGCAAAATTTAAGTTTATAGTTCCAGTAGAAAGAGTAATACCATTACCAGCAGTATTAGCATAGTTATTTGAACCCAAATAACCAAGAGTTACAGCATGACCAGTAGCGGTGGGAGCTCCAATCAATAGAGAAGCTAAAACTGTTCCTGTATTATTATAAATTCCAAAACCAGTACCACTAGTATAAGCAATTATACCATTGCCTTTACCATATCTTACACTTGAACCTAAGCCAATAAGACTAAAGTCATTTTTATTTGTCATCGTATTTTCCTTTAAAGATTATATATTTCTTGTAAAAAACTTTTTTAAGTTTTAATTCTATTTATTTATAAAAGTTTTATTGATAATTATCTTATTGATAAATAAATATTTTTTTATCTTACTGATTAAACGTAAGAAACTATTATTTTTGCTAAACCAACTGAACTTCCACCACTATTAAAATAAATATTAATTAGAGTATCGTTACCTTCAAAAACAAAATTACTACTAGATTCGTAATTTCCTAATTGTGTTAAATCAGTTAAGCTAGTATCCATAAGATTACTTTGACCATTAATATCATCACCAATAGATAAAGATGGATTTAAGCCATTAAAAGTACCTAAAACACTAACTGTGATTTCTACTGCTCTGTGGCCTGAACTTATATATCCTAATGGTATTTTTGAAGAACTATTAAATTCTAAAACGTAAGTATAAGTATTAGCATCAGTCTTTGCACTTTCTTCAGTGCTAATAGTAATCCATGTACTTAATGACAAATTCCACATATATAATGCATATTGACCGCTACCAGTTCCTGTATCATTAACAAAAACTAAAGCACCATCTGCAAGATTTTGTAAAGCATTTCTGCTTGGAATATCTGCAACTCTAAGAATATTATTTTGTGCTGAAACATTAGCTGATATTTGGATATTTCCATTAACATTTTCTATTTGAACATTTGGACCAGCAGTTAATGAATTAAATTCAAAATCTGTTCCTTGTTGTGCAGCGAAAACATTAACGCCATTACCAAGGTTACTAGCGGAAAATAAAGAAGAACTTGGTTGATTAACAAAAGAGCCTAACTGTGCATCAAAAACAAGAACTTGACCATTCGTTAGTGGCTGAGTTAGCAAAACATTGGGTCCTTGAGCGGATAAAACAATATTTCTTCTGCTATAGATAGCCATAAAAATTCCTAATAAAAAAGTTCATATAGACTTATTTACTAGAAATGTTAATTTTAATAATTAACTAAAATCTGACCAATTGAACCAAAATCAGTTAATAAAGGATATTGAATTGTTAAATTTGTTCTATCTATTCTAGCTCTTATAAAGGTAAAATTACCATCAAAGCTAAAAGAATCAATACCACTTGTACCTGATAAATCCGTGACTGGATTAACAACTTGTGTATAAGGATAATCAATATATGGTATTGAACCATTTAATTGTATAGTAAACCAATCATCTGGTGTTGGTACTGTTGCTAATGTAGCATCTATGAATAATCTACCAGAAAAATTATTTAAATATACAGCAAATGTATGGAGATTTAAACCACTTCCATAATATCCAGCCGCTTTTACTGGTAATCCTACAACATTTAGCTGGGTTCCTGTATTATCCAATACTCTTATAGATTTTCTAGCCACTTTTTTTCTCAATTTTTATAAATGTTTTATATATTTACAAAAATAAATCATCTAATTTTTTTAGGTCTTCCTCTTTTTCTTCCTAAATCCTTAGTAGAACCATCTGGTAAAATATCATATGCTTTAGCCACATCAACTGGTGACATCCCATCAAAAGTTAAAATATCAGTAGTAAAAATTAGTAATGTTTCTCCAGTATCTAATCTCGTTATAGACCATACATGCTTACCAATATCATTTTTTCTAACAGAATTTACTCTGCATAATTCTTGCAATTGTAGACTTTTATAAGTAGAATCTACACTAATAAACTTTACTAAAACGCAAGTAGAACGATTGATAATACCACGTTTTAATAAAGTTTCAACTAAGTTTTCATGAAACATATGCTACCATCTTTAATTATTGTAAATGTTAATTATTTCTTCAAATTTTTTTGTTTTATAATCTTTTTGAAAACTAATAATAGCTTCTTTTATATTTAAGTATTTAGAATTAATGCTATCTATCAATATTCTTTCTTCTTTTAGTGGAAACCTAAAAATATTATCAAAATCAGTGCGAATTTCTATATCAGATATTCTATTACCTTCATAATATGCGGTAAGAGCAAAATTATTTATGCCTTTGTCTATCATAAACTGAATTCTTTTATCATCGATCTCACTAACAAGAGTAAAAAATGATATGTGACTCCAAATATCTTTACTCAATAAATTATCTATCAAAATCAACTTATGCTTATCATTTATAAAATCTTTCTTTCTAAAAAACATTTTTTATCCTTTTTAGGCTATTGCTTGGGTTTTTAATTTCATTTCGCCATCTATATAGTCAACAAAAATTTCTGAACCATTTGGTAGATTTTCAAACAAAATCTTTTTACTTAATGGTTGTTTAATCTTTTCACTTATTAATTTTCCAATTGGTCTAGCTCCTAAGTTTTTATTAATTGTTTCTTCAATAAAGAAGTTTTTAGCCTTATCAGACAAAGTTATGTTTATTCCTTTTGATACCAATAAATCATTAGTTTCTTTAATAAATTTATCTACTATTTTCAACATAATAGTTTTATCAAGTTTATTAAACGTAACTGCCATATCTAGTCTGTTTCTAAACTCAGGTGAAAAGTGATCTGCTGTTGCATCTTCATCATGAGTATTTTGACTCGTATCCCTACCAAATCCAATAGGACTTTTATCCATCATTTTAGCTCCCAAATTCGCACTCATGATGATAATTACGTTCCTAAAACTTACTACTTTGCCAATACTAGACGTTAATGTACCATAATCCATTACTTGTAGAAGAATATTTGTTACTTGTGGATCAGATTTTTCAATTTCATCCAAAAGCAAAACACAATGGGGTGAATTTTCTATAGCAGTTATCAATAAACCAGAACCAGCATCGCCATCACCATGACCTACATATCCAGGAGGGCTTCCTATTAATTTACTCACACTATGTTTTTCTTGATATTCACTCATATCAAACCTAACTAAAGGTATATCTAGTTCTTTTGCTAATTGTTTTGAAAGTTCAGTTTTACCACTTCCACTCATGCCTCTAAATAATGCACATAAAAGTGGCTTTTCTGCATCTCTTAACCCACTTTTAGCCATCCAAACATAATTTGAAACAGTTTCTACCACATGATCTTGACCATATATAGATTTTTTCAAATTGACATCTAATTGCATTAATTTATCTTTATTATCTTTTTTTACTGTCAATTTTGGTATTTTTGTTATATTAGATACTTCATCTTCAATATCTTCTATAGTTATATTGAAACTATCCCTTTTAGATAACTTTATCCTACTCCCAACACTATCAATAATATCAAATGCTTTATCTGGGAATCTCTTATCATGCATATACTTATATGCTAAATCAACTGATAAATCTATTGCATCTTTCTCATAAGTTACATTATGGAAAGTCTCAAAATAATGGATTGCTGCATGAAGAATATCTTTAGTGTCAGAAACACTTGGTTCTGCAATCTCTATCTTAAAAAATCTTCTCATCAATGCTTTATCTTTTTCAAAATGCTTAGTATATTCACTTTGTGTAGTTGCACCAATAACCCTAATACTTCTGTTTGTTAATGCTGGCTTTAGTATATTAGAGGCATCCATAGCGTTATCAGAAGTACCACCTGCACCTCGAATCATATGAATTTCATCAATGAATAAAATAGCATCCTTATCATTAGCTAGTGCTTTTATTATATTTTTGAGTCTTTCTTCAAAATCTCCACGAAATTTTGTTCCAGCAACTAAACTTCCAATATCTAAACTAAATAATTTGCTATTTTCAAATTCTGAAGGAACTTGCTTATTAACAATTGCATTTGCTAAACCGTCTAAAATAGAAGTTTTACCAGTTCCACTTTCTCCTACTAAAATAGCATTTTGTTTATTTTTTCTTCCTAAAACTTGTAAAATTTTATGTATGTCTTTATCTCTACCAATAACTGGGTCAATTTTTCCACTTTTTGCCAATTCTGTTACGTTTACACAAAATTCTTCTAATATTTTTTGTTCATCTGCAACTGGTTTTTCTTTTTTAACATTTTCTTTTTCTTTAGGTTTAGGTTTAGAAACTGTATCAGATTCAGTAACAATTTCAGATGCACTTTTTAATTCACTAATTATTTTTGGAACATCTGCACCTGCTGAAACGAGAGATTTACAGAATTTTTTCCCAAGTAATCCATCTGATAGCAAAATATAAAGGATATTAACTACTTCTAGCGTATCCTTTCCAAATAGAAGACTATGAGCTTTTGCGGTTGTCATAACTCTACTAAAAGTCGTTGACATAACTATTTTGTTATCATTTTCTTCCATTCTTATCAAAGAAGAATCAGAATTAAAATAATCGTGATAGGTAGATATTAAATCGTCTACTCTAGTATTATGTTCTTTAAGAAAGTTATAAACTGGCTTATATTCTATTAATGCACAAAATAATTGTTCATTTGTAACATACTTTAATTTATAAGTAGTACAAATTTCATTTGCTCTTTTTAATACAACTTCAAGTTCATTAAGACTACTACTCATAAATTTTCCTTTTTATAAAATTTAGAAACTATAAATTTATTCTAAAGGAACTGTAAAAAAAGTCAAGATTTATTTTTAGGTTTTATTGGAGACTTGGATTCGTAGATGTTTTGATAATATATTACTGTTTGTTTTAATTGTGATATATAGCGATACATTTCTTGAATATTTTGAGTTAAATTTGTCATTTGTTCTGGTGTAAGTGTATATAATACAATATTTTTTTGCTGGGTTAGTAATATTAAATCTTCTTTTGTGGATAATATAAAATTTACTTGTGATATTTGAATTTGTTCTGGAAGATTTGGCTTAATAACTTCTTTTTCAACTACTTCCGTTGTAACTACTTGGTTAGTTTGTTCTGAACATGACGAACAAAACATAGTAATTAATGCTAATATAAGTATTTTTTTCATTTTTTTGCCTTAGAATTAGTGAAACTTAATGGGTTTGAAATATCTTTTATATTATTAAAAAGGTTATTAACTTCTGAATTTACTTGATTATTAATAGTCTTTTCATTATCTTTAGTAACTGGTTTAGCTAATAATTGAGAAATAATTTGTTTCTCTTTTTGGGAATCTAACTGTATTTGTGCATATGATTTATTCAGATTGTCTAATGCCAACTGCATTTTTGCTATATTGTCTTGTAAATCTGTAATAGTCTTAACATTAGCAGCATTAGCATCAAGTAATTGCTGATTTTTTTGCTCTAATGAGGTGTTTTCTACACCCAAATTAGTTATTTTGTTTTCTAAATGATTCCAATAAAAATACACGCTAGCTATTAATCCTAAAATTAATAAAATTTTTATAGCGACAGTTGATAATCCTGATAAGCCAGTAGTAAATAAATCTAAAATTTTTCCCATAATTGTCTCTTTAAGTTAATTCCATAAATATTATTATAGTTTATTAAAGCAAAAAAATCAAAATGAAAATTACTGATATTCTTAAACCAAATTTTTGTTGGAACTTAAATAGCTATGATGTTTGGATTTCGCCAGATAATATCATTTATGATTTAGGAGAATCTCAAACACATTATTCATGGCTATGTGAAAATTTTAATAATGATTCAATTAACTCATTTTTAGATAAAGGTTGGATTAAGATAACTAATAGTAAATTTAAGGTTACTATTGAAGGAAAATCTGAAATTATTACCAATAAAAGAAATAAATGGATAACCCCTATTTCTGAAAGATTGAAAAATGATGTTTTTGAGCTAGAATTAATAACTGAAAAATATAAAAAGATTTTAATTCTTCCTAAAGAACAAATGAAAATTTTTATTTAACTGAAAATCTTCTTTTTTCATTCCATCCTTTAAATATCCATTCTTTTTCACCTGTGAGATAACCAACTGCTGTGATTATCTTATGAATCTTTTCTACCATTTTATAAGGTTCGATTTCTACAAACACAGCATAATAACCATCAGAGCCAGGAACTGAGCTTACTTCTGTATCTAAAATGTCTTGATTAAGAAATTCAATAAATCTACTTAAATCATATGCTGGATTTTCATCATCAACATAAAAAGTCAATACTATATTTTTTTCATCTATTTTTGGTTTAAAGGCATCTATCTCCAGTATAGGTTTAACACTATCAGCTAAGTCATTGCCTTTTAAATCTTCATTGATTATAATTTTCATGTTACATTGGTCCAAAATCGCTATTATCTGACATGCCTTCTTCTGAAGCGTCTATAGCAGTTTCTATATCAACTTCATCATCGTCATAATCATTTAAATCATTATAATCAATTTTATCCAAAAATCTTCTAGGAATTTTTAATTCTACATGCCACACTGGAACTTTTTTCATTTTTGGTTTTTTTGTTTGTGGTCTAAAGTCGCTTTCTGATTTAACATCTATTGGTTCCAAATCAAAACTTTTAATATAATCAACTTTTACGCCAACGTCATGTAATACTCTTGCACCCATTGGATCTGGCATATCCTTGTGCGGATACCTCAATGTTAATGTAACCCAATATCTTTTTACATTTGGACCATCGACAATTTCTCCTTTATACCAATTAGGAAAAACATATAAATTAGAAAAATCTAAAAAATTCTCAATTTCAATAGCAACATCTAATAATGATTTTCTATTAAAAATCTTTTCTAAGTTTTTTACTGAATCTATTTCTGCCATATTTTTTAATTTTATATTCAAGAAGTTTTATAAGATATTTATTAGAAATCAAAGCTAAAAAATAATTTCAAATTTATATGGTATTTTAACTAATTTTCTATTAAAATGATTAAATAGTAGTACAAGTTTTGTTCAACCCTTTTTTAACAGGTCAATAATGGCTAGAAATAAAAATCAACGTAATAATGTGCGTGGAAAAAGAAATAACAATAAACAATGGTACTTAATAGACGAAGAACAAATAGATAGAAAAAATCAAAAACATTTTTTAATTAATAATGAACCTAATGAACAAACAAAACCAAAAAAAGAAATAACACTGTCTCCACGAGGCGAAAATCAAAAATCATATGTTAATAACTTATTAAACCCTAATATTTTTATTAATTTTGGCATTGGACCAGCAGGTTCAGGAAAAACCTTACTAGCCACTCAAGTTGCAATAAAATTACTCATAGAGAAAAAAATAGAAAAAATAGTTATAACAAGACCAGCAGTTTCTGTTGATGAACAACATGGATTTTTGCCAGGTTCATTGGAAAGAAAGCTAGAACCTTGGTTATTGCCTATATTGGATATTTTAGAAGAGCATTATAGTGCTTCTGAAGTTCAAAAAATGATTAAAGAAAAAGTTATTGCGATAGAACCACTTGCATTTATGAGAGGTAGAACTTTTAAAAATAGTTTTATTATTGGTGATGAAATGCAAAATAGTTTACCAAGCCAAATGAAAATGCTACTTACTCGTATAGGTGAAGGTAGTCAAATGGTAATAACTGGTGATTTAAAGCAACATGATAGAACCTATCAAGAAAACGGATTACTGGATTTTATTCAAAAGTTAGAAAATCAAGAAAGTCTATCAAAAATTATTAAAGTCAATAGATTTAATAATGGCGATATTATGAGACATCAAGTAATTACTGAAGTTCTTAAAATATATAATGAAATAGATTAAAAAAATAACAATTATATAATTAAAGCCCTTCTAAATATTTTTTAGGAGGGTTTTTTACTTAAACTTTTATATAAATTTATTGATGCTTCAGATGGATTAGTAATGAAGCGATAAGAATCTGGGTTTTGTCTAATTGCTGCTAATTCTACTTCGTCTTCTGGCCATAAAATGTATCTAATAGCACGACCATCTTTATTAACTGCTGCTAATTGTAATTTAAGACTTGGTTTTATTAAAAGTTTAATATTTTCTGGATTTTGATTTACTAAAAATAATTTCAATTCTTCACTTGGATTATCTAAATATTGTATTATGAATGGTCTTTCGCTAACAGCTATCTTTTTTAATTCTTCAGATGGATTTTTAAAATAATCCACAACAAGCATTGGTATATCTTTGACAGCTATCTTTTTTAATTCTTCAGATGGATTTTTTATAAACCTAATATTATTTCCATTCTCTTGAACAGCTAACATCTGCATTTCTTCAGATGGATTTTTTATAAATTCAAATGCTTCAGGGGTTTCATTTATCGCTGCTAACTGTAATTCTTCACTTGGATTTTTAATATCTTTTATTAGACGACCGTCTGCTTTAACAGCTAACATCTGCATTTCTTCAGTTGGATTTTTAATATGTTTAATTATATCTGGTTTGTGTTCTAAGATTTCTAATATTTCTTGTTCATCTAAGTCGTTAATATCGCCATGTATTTTAAATTTATCATCATATCTTTCTGGATATAATGAACCATCAACGCAATATAAACCAGCCATTTTTCTTGAACTTACTTTATCGCACCACTCATGCACTTTTTTTTCAAATAAGGAATTTTCTTCTCCATAGACATTGTTAGATGGAACTAATATATAGTCACTATCATTTATATTTAAAAATGGCTTAATGGCTATTCTAGCCACTGGATGTTGCAGATTTCTATCATTTTTATTAATCAAATAAGCAACTAATGTGCCTGCTTTAACATCAGCCATGACATAATGACTATTAATTCCGTCAGTTAGATTCATGCAAGAAGACCACCCACGACCAGTACTCATGCCAGCAACATCATACGGATGTCTGCTAATGCATATCTCTAAATCACTGTTTTTACTTAAACTTCTTTGTGGGTCATTGGTAAATTTTTTAAGCAAATCAGGGTCTTGACTTAATAACTTACCTATTTTTATTTTTCTTTTTGGGTCAGAAATTTTACTTGCTATGCCAGAAATATAATCATCAACTTTATAACCTAAATCATTGATTTTACTATCTATTTCTTTTGGTTGTTCTACTTTTTTTTCTTCTTTACCAAGTGGAAGATAAATTCTAGTATAATTTTTGTTGTGATCTGGAAATTTTGAAAATATATTTTTATAAGTTGATGGATCCCATGCTTTGAGGTATGGTTTTGCTTGACTTATAGCTATTGCTTCTAGTAATTCTTTAACTTTCATAAAGATATTTATAAAAAATTAAATCCAACCACCTTGTTTCATAGCTAGACCTGATCTAAATTGCTCTAGTGAAAAACTTCTTAATTTATCAGGTGTGTTTTGAACTGTTAAGCTAATACTCAAATTAAATAATGAAGGAACATAACTATTTGAATTATTTACTTTTACATAATCAACATCAGAAGGATATTCTACGCTAAAATTAGTCATTATTACATTTAAAGAATGGAATTGATATTCTCCATAGGCATCAAATAATAATACTGGTGGTGGTGTTCCTGCTTGTGTACTATTACCAAAAGCCATCTTAGTAACGGTTCTGCAAAAATGAATAGCAGCTATTGCATAGCTCGCTTCATCAGAATTTTGTACAGAGAATTTTCCATTAACATTTATGGTTGGTGCTTTTGTTCTTACATAACTATGTAGTTCTTGGTTAGTATGAACTGGATCATAGCTATTATATTCTACTGCTTGACTGTAATCTATTGTTGGAGTATAAGGATATACTAATCCATTGGTTTGTGCTAATGGTGCTAGAATTTGTGGAGCTGCTCCAAATAATTGATTGGTTAAACTATTTGAAACAATACCTTCAACTCCAGCTAAAGGATTTGATGGTGTAGAAGCACCTAATCCTGGGATAAAATCTTGTGCTATATTTGAAACAGATAAATTACCATTTAATGCTTGAGTATAAAAATTTGGTGCATTTGGACTTTGGTTAGCTAAAGGACTTGTAGATAACCAGTTTGTAGATGATGTTGCATCTCCTAATGCTTGTGATAGTAAATTTTGTCTTATAGAATTTGGATCAGCAATTATTCCACCTAAAAGCCCACCATAATATAAACTACTAATACCAGATTTAGGACGTATTCTAACACGTCTATCAATATTTCCACCTAATAAGTCAGAAATTGCGTTTAAAGTACCCACAAATTAAACCATTTGGTATCTAATAGTATACACTATTGAAAAACTTCTATTAGAACTTTTTTGAACTGGACTAAAAATTACATGTGCTAATAATGAACCAGCATAATCTTTAATTCCAATTTCATCAAACACATAGGTATCCTCTATGTTTGTGGTAGTATCAAAAAATTGTTGTCCGCTTGGTTCTCCAAAATCTAAAGTACAATTTATAATAAGATCAGTGAATAAATTGCCAGTAACATGACTTACCGTTAAATAATTTTCACTTGGGTTTGGATTTGTCGTATCTTGGTCATTAACTATTTTAACATAAGTTTGATTGTAAAGATTTGCATTAATTCCTGTAACATTTGGTGATAGGTAGGTTACTGTTCCTACATCACTGACGGTAGAACCACCATTACCAAAAGCCATTTGATATACTGGACCAAGCGTACTAAGTCTGCACATGCTTTGAACAATGGCTAAACTCATATTTTCAAAATGAATAGCATTATTTTTATCCAAAATAACTTCACCAGTTATCGCATCTTTAATCAGACAATGACCAGTAATTTTATATTGTTCCACCATTAACCTCGTTTATTAACAATTATTTGTCCAGATTTTTTATCTATTATAGAAAAACTATCTGATGATTTAATAATTATTGTTTCATCAGATGAAGAATTTTTAGCATTATTACTATTTATGCTTTCTATAAGTCTAATTTTTTCGTAAATTTCTTTCCAATTATAAACATCCACTATTTCTTTTTTTGATTTAATATTAATATTATATGGCTGCTGCATATAAAAACTTATATATCCTAAAGAATAGCTATCATTAACATGTTTTAATTTGTCATCTACATAAAACGATGGATTGAATTGTTGTAAAGTTTTGAGTTTGCTTGTACCAATAGGAAGACAAATAACATCTTCAAACAAATCACCAAAAACATTTTTTATATTTTTTTCTCTTAATTTTTTAGTTATTTCATTTCCTAAGCAAGTAGTAACTGCTACAAATTTATAATTAAATTCTTTTGATATTTTAGTCATAAACTCTAAAGTATCCTGAAAAGGTTTCAATTCTGAAAACTCTACACTCTGATTAAATAAATTTACCAATTTACTTATTTCTTTTTCAGATTTTAAACCAAACTTTTCATCAGAAGGGTCAATATTATACTGCAAACTATTATTTTTTACAAAATCGATGATGCCAGTAGTGAAATCTAAACAGCATCCGTCAATATCTACAGGAAAAATTTTATTCATTCTTTACAAACCTTTTTTTAAAATCTTCAATTTTATCCTTATATCGTTCTAAATATAGGGTAATTAATTTTTCATTTTCTTCTTTTGTATACCTACTCTTAATTATTTTAAAATTATCAACATCAAAAATAAAACTTGCATCTTTTAAAAACCGTTTTTCTTTACTATCAGACAAAAAAACTTGTTCAGTAAGATATTCTTTTTTGTGTTTATTTGCAAAGGTTTTAACTATTTTTTCTACAGGATTATCCAAAGTAACCTTAGCTAATTCGACTTTCAATAAAGCAGACAATTCTTCATTATTAATAATATCTTGCAAAGCAGGAGCTTTCCATTGCCTTATATGTATAATTCCTAACCATATTTCTTTTTTCATTGTTAAACTCTTTAATTTATAATAAGTGATTCAATTAATGTCGCTAACGTAATGATATACATAAGAATTATAAACAAAATTACAATATATCCATTTTCTCTATCAAATTTATTTTTATTAAATTTAATAATTGAAAACATAAAATTGATAAGAACTGCGTTTAATATAGTCATTACTGCAATAAAAGCATATATAAAATAATGCATAAATTTATTTGCCTAACTTTGTAAGTTGTACTAAAGTAGCACTTAAATTTATTTCTGGGTCACAAACTACTGCATGTTTAACTAAAGCATCCCTAATAATGAGTATTGCTTCATCTTGTAAATCTACGTTTTTACTAAACCAATCTAAGTTTCTATAGCATAGGCGATAAAAATCTTCATATTCTTCATTTCTGATTTGCGATACTATTAATTTTCTGGCATCTGAAATATTACCTTTTTTCATCATATCAATAGCTAATAATTGCCAGTCAGCACTACTATTATCATCTTTAGAAGGATTTAATAAAATTCCTTCATTAGTATTTAGCTGCATTGTATTGATACATTTTCTTAAATCAGGATAAGTATCCTTGATGTAAGTATCTAAAATATCTTCATCTCTTATTTCAATATTTTCTGATACTAATATTTCTACCATTTTTAATTTAAAGTTTTCTAACTCTAAATTATTAATAACTATTTCTTGTATTCTTGATTTTATAGGTGGTAAAATCTTATTACTAAAGTTAGCTGTCAAAATAAAACGGCAAGTAGCAGCATAATCTTCCATTACTCGGCGTAAAGCACTTTGAGCTTGAATTGTGAACATATCAAATTCTTCAAGTAGTGCTACTTTAAAATCACCCATACTAATGGTGCTAGCAAAGCTCATTATTTTGCTTCTAACTGTTTCTATACCATTATCATCACTAGCATTTATATAAAGTATATCACCATCATCTATACCAATTTCATTCAAAATTACTCTAGCTAAGCTACTTTTTCCAGTTCCAGATGGACCAGATAGTAACAGATGGGGGATTGATTTTTCTTTAATCCATGATTTGACTTGTTTTCTAAGTCTTTCATCTTGGAAAACATATTCATTTATGTTGGTTGGTCTATATTTCTCAACCCAAAGGTGTTGTTTTTGTTTCATAAATCCTTTGATTGTATAATTTCTAAAGGCTTTTCTTTGCTAACAAGTAGAATAGATTTATTATCTACCATAAAAATTTTAGTTGGTTTATCATTGATTAATACTTTTATTGCTCGTGTCCATCGTCCATGTGCAATCAGAACATAATCATCTTTCTTAAATAAATTTTGTGTTGATCCAACCGCTAATATTTTTGCCCATCTAGGATGAATACCTTCTAATTTTCCATCATCATCAGCTAACACTAAGCCATTGATTGCTTGTTGTCCCCACGCCATATTATAGACAATAACTTTATCTTTTAATAATTTAAGTTTAGAAAAGTCAAATAATTCATCTTGCATAAAAAAATCCTTATAAAACTAATTATAAGGATTTTTTAATAAAAGTCAATTAAGAATTTTAATTTATTCTTGAGATACCGGTTTTTTATTCGTTTTAATTTTAACTTTTTCAATTACGTCTTTAGAAATAGGAATAGAAACGGCTTTGTTAGCTGGTGTTTGATGATATTCTTGTCCTAACTGTTCTCTTGTTTTAACAATTTCCCCATTTTTACCTAGCAAATCACCTCTTGCGTTCATTCTGGCATTTCCTACTGCAACAGAATATTGATTAGCTAGCATAAGAGCTGCCATATTAACTTCTTTGCCTTTTATTGATTTAACCATATTTTTTCCTTTTTTTTCTTTTATTTATTCTTTTAATTTTTGATAATTATTTAGAAACAAAATATTTATTTAATAAATCATCAATATTTTTTAGGAGGGTTTTTTACTTAAACTTCTATATAATTGTGTTGCTGCTTCAGATGGATTATCAATGAAGCGATAAGAATCTGGGTTTTGTCTAATTGCTGCTAATTGTAATTTAAGACTTGGGTTATGTAACAATTCAATATTTTCTGGATTTTGATTTACTAAAAATAATTTCAATTCTTCACTTGGATTATTAATATCTTTTATTAGACGACCGTCTGCTTTAACAGCTAACATCTGCATTTCTTCAGTTGGATTATCTATAAACCTAATATTATATCCATTCTTTTGAATGGCTAACATCTGTACTTTTTCACTTGGGTTTTTTATAAACCTAACAGCACTTCCATTCTCTTGAACAGCTAACATCTGCATTTCTTCAGATGGATTTTTTATAAATTCAAATGCTTCAGGGGTTTCATTTATCGCTGCTAACTGTAATTCTTCACTTGGATTTTTAATATCTTTTATTAGACGACCGTCTGCTTTAACAGCTAACATCTGCATTTCTTCAGTTGGATTTTTAATATGTTTAATTATATCTGGTTTGTGTTCTAAGATTTCTAATATTTCTTGTTCATCTAAGTCGTTAATATCGCCATGTATTTTAAATTTATCATCATATCTTTCTGGATATAATGAACCATCAACGCAATATAAACCAGCCATTTTTCTTGAACTTACTTTATCGCACCACTCATGCACTTTTTTTTCAAATAAGGAATTTTCTTCTCCATAGACATTGTTAGATGGAACTAATATATAGTCACTATCATTTATATTTAAAAATGGCTTAATGGCTATTCTAGCCACTGGATGTTGCAGATTTCTATCATTTTTATTAATCAAATAAGCAACTAATGTGCCTGCTTTAACATCAGCCATGACATAATGACTATTAATTCCGTCAGTTAGATTCATGCAAGAAGACCACCCACGACCAGTACTCATGCCAGCAACATCATACGGATGTCTGCTAATGCATATCTCTAAATCACTGTTTTTACTTAAACTTCTTTGTGGGTCATTGGTAAATTTTTTAAGCAAATCAGGGTCTTGACTTAATAACTTACCTATTTTTATTTTTCTTTTTGGGTCAGAAATTTTACTTGCTATGCCAGAAATATAATCATCAACTTTATAACCTAAATCATTGATTTTACTATCTATTTCTTTTGGTTGTTCTACTTTTTTTTCTTCTTTACCAAGTGGAAGATAAATTCTAGTATAATTTTTGTTGTGATCTGGAAATTTTGAAAATATATTTTTATAAGTTGATGGATCCCATGCTTTGAGGTATGGTTTTGCTTGACTTATAGCTATTGCTTCTAGTAATTCTTTAACTTTCATAAAGATATTTATAAAAAATTAAATCCAACCACCTTGTTTCATAGCTAGACCTGATCTAAATTGCTCTAGTGAAAAACTTCTTAATTTATCAGGTGTGTTTTTCTTTTTTTCTTTTATTTATTATTTTAATTTTTGATAATTATTTAGAAACAAAATATTTATTTAATAAATCATCAATATTGTTAATTTTTGATTTTTTGGAATTTTTTTCACCTTCCTTATCAAAATGCTCTTTAATTAAAAAATCATCTATATCTTCATAATAACCTTTTTTCTTTAAAGTAATTTTATATGCACCATCTCTTACCTTATCAGTTAAATCAAACACTCTTAAATGTCCATAGACATCAACAACTTTTGTAATAAGTGTTTTTTCACACCTATCAAAATTCCCACTAAAAGTAATATTAAATATCTTACTTTTAAAAAGTTGAGATAAAGGTTTGGTGTGAATAAGTTCATTTTTTCCATATAATTATACAAACTAGGGAATATAGGAAAGAACTTCCATGTTTGCGGCTTCTCATTAACTAATGATTTATTTAAAATGGATAACCCCCCATCCATAAACTAAAAAAACTAATTTTTGTAATTTAATTGGCGTGATTTTGATGCCTTTTTCATTAGAAACTTTAATAATTTCATTTGCAATAGCTCTAATATCGTGCATATTATTTTTCTATTTTAAAAATTCAGTTATATCAAGATTATATTTCAAGCTGTCAACTTTATGAAGACCTATTTTAAATAAGCAGTAAGAACTCACACTAGAGCCTCTGCCTATTCCCAAAATAACATTATTTTCTTTAATAGTATCAACAAAATATATTAAAAATCTAAGTAAATCATATAAGTTTCTATTTTTATATAATTTTAACTCCATTTCACACCTATTTCTTTGCAAATTATCCACACAAAGATTTAAAATATATTTTTCTATGTGTAAATTTTTATATTTTAGTGGCATTTTCCATTTTTTTGAATTAATGTCATGTTCAATAATTTTTGTCATACTTAAAGGTTGCATATCAAAAATTTTTGCCCATTTATTGTATTCTGCTACTATTTCTTTATCTTTAGAAATTAAATTAGTAATATCTGAAGGATCTCTAAATAAACTATCTATTACGGCATTTTCATGTAAAAATACCGTTCCATCCTTTTCAATTACTCTATTTTTTATTTTTAATTTCATTTTTGTCTAAACTTAAGTCATCATTTGTTAGATTTATAATGTTCAAATTCCTATCAAAATTTTGAATATAACTACGCTCTTCCATTTCTGTTTGCATAACTTGTTGATAGTGTCTAAGTATTTCATATGCTTGATCACTACTACAACTATTCATTCTTGAATATATTAATTGTATTTTATCATTAATCTCTTTATCTGTCAATTTTTTTACTGATTCTATATCCATATATCTTTACCTTAAAATTTATTGTCAAATAGAATTATTTGCGGATTAAAACTATATGATGCAGTTGGCTCAATTATTATTCTATCCATTCTAATATAGTTATTATATAGCTTTTTAAGCTGAATATCATTATTATTGATTTTTTCTGCAATAGCACTACCAAAGCCAGGTTTTAAATAAGCAAACTCAAGTGCTGGCGTATAACCAAGTATTGAGATTGGATCACCTATAGTTTGTTCTGATGTCATCCATAAAGGAAGAACATCACTAGCAATACTGCTTCCAAATTGAGTTATCAATTCATTTCTAACATTTACCAAACTTCCTGGCTTAGTAGTAACATTAGGATTTGCTTGATAATCAACTACTGTTTGAGGGCATAAATTACTAGAATCTATTATCCTTCTATACAAAACTTCATAAACTACCTTTTGATTTTGCACTGCATATCCTACTTCCACATGTCCAAAAGATAGATATGTTCTTCTTAATGTTTGAATTGAATCAAAAATAGCATCAGGAGTTGCATATTTTAAATTTTCAACTATTAAAATTTTTGGAATTCTTATTAACCCAAAATTTTTATCCCCTAATCTAAAAACATCATCTAAAATTATTTCTGGTGTTGTGAAAAGATCAGTATATAGCAATTTTGGCTTGCCATAAAGACCAGCATATACCCTAATAGCATTTTCGTCTAGTGTATTCGCTAATGTTAAAGTAAATTCTTTATTGATAGTATTAACATCATCGTTTGCAGTAATCGTAAAAGTATAAGTAGTATCTGAAGAAACCAAAGCTAATGGTGAACCTTGTAAATCTCCACTATTAATATCTAATATCAATCCTTCTGGTAATGAACCTAAAGTTACGTTATATCTTAGCCATGCAGGATCAGTAGAAAGAGCAGTTACTCCTAACAAACTTTTTTCACCTTCATTTATAGTTCCTAAATTGGAATTTTGTGTTATCCATGAAAGAGTCGATGATTGTTCTTTATTGGCATCAATTTGAAAAGTTTGTATGGTTGATAAATTTGGTCCTGCTGATGCAGTTACGTTAAATATATAACTTTGTGATAGGGAATCTGAAAGATTTCCAGATAATATACCATTTGTACTTAAAACTATTCCTGGTGGTAATGCAGATGGTAAAGCAGAATAAGATATAACTCCATTAGGTATAGCCGCTGATAATTGATAATTTATACTATCACCAAAAGAAAGATTATCTATTATACCAGAAGGAGTGATCCATATTGGTTTAGTATTTGTATTTGGGTCTACTGTTAAAGTAAAACTTTGATCAATATAAGTATTATTAGCAAGTAATGCTCTTATTGTAAAATTAAAAATGGTTAAAATATCTATATTATCTACAATACCATTCAAAACACCAAATCTATTTAATTCTAATCCATAAGGAAAAGTGCCAGAAATCTTTTCAAAAATTGCTGGTATATTGCTTAAGTTATTAATTCTTAAATCTATTTCATTATAAAAGTTTGGTAAAATAGAACCTAAATCAGTAGGAGTTGCCCAACTTGAAATAGTATTTTGTACAAGTATTGAAAAATCACCATCAATAAAACCATCGCTATCTGTTAATCTTATAGTAAAAAGAAAATTAGTATCACTTTCTACTATTGGTGCGATTCCTGATATATTTCCATCAATTGGATTAAAAGTTATTCCAGCAGGCAACACACCAGATATTAACTCTAAAGTAAAATTGTTTTGACTATTCCAAATAATATTAAAATTAAAATTTGAATTTTCAAAAACTGTTCCTATATTTCCGTTATTTGTTATAAAACTAGGCATATTTAAAAACTTTTTTATAATTTATTTTATATAGTTATTTACAGTTTTGATTTTTGACATTTTACTATTATTTTACTATAATTAATGTAAATATAGTTATATAATTTGATAGAGGATATTTTTTTCTCTAATAGGATAATTTAAGTTATTCTAACAAAAAAGGTTAATAAATGTCTGTAATTTTCAGTTTAAAGTCTACCACCTCTTCTAGTTTTGGAATTGGTAAAAAAGGAATTACTATATATCAAGGAACCGTTACACCAACTAATGGTTCTGGTAATAGTGGTGATCTTTATATATATGCTAATGGAAGTTCAAGTAGCATATATCAAAATCAAAATGGAACATGGAATGTAACCTTTGGCACAGGTTCAGTAACTAATATAGCTACTGGTACTGGTTTAACTGGTGGTCCAATAACAAATACTGGCACTATTTCAATGGGTACATCTGGCGTAACTGCTGGTACTTATGGAGCTGGTACATCATTTCCTAGTATTACAGTTGATGCCTTAGGACGTATTACTGCTGCTACTACCGTAGCTCTTGGTTCTATTGCTAGTCAAAATGCAAATAATATAAGTATTACAGGTGGTACTATTAATGGTGCTGTAGTTACTAGCTTAAGCAGTCCTGTTAATACAAGTGATGCTGCTACTAAGGGATATGTTGATGGTTCTTTTGGAACTTTTAATTATAAAAATAGTTGTAGATTGGTTAGTACTACTAATATAGTTGGAACTTATAGCAATAATTCTGGAACTAATGCACAAATTTCATTTACGGCTGCTGGATTAGGAACTTTTGATGGTTCATCTGTATTAGTAAATGATAGAATTTTAGTAGTTGGTCAAACCACTACTTCGCAAAATGGAATTTATTATGTGGCTACTGCTGGAACTACTGGAACTAGCTGTGTACTTCAACGAGCAACTGATTATAATGGAAGCAATTTAATTCATTATGGGGATCATATCTCCATTATAGAAGGTACTTCGTATAAAGGAAGTAGTTGGTTACAAACTGATAATACGGTTATCGTTCCTGGTGCAAATAATATAACTTTTGAACAAATAATAACTCCTTTAAATTTTAATGGTGATGTTACTGGTTCTGGTTCAAATAGTATAACATTAACCTTGGGAACTTCAGGTGTTACTGCTGGTACATATGGAAATTCTACCAATATTCCAAATATTGTTGTTAATAGTAAGGGACTTATTACTAGTATAAGTGCTAGTTCTATTTCTGTTGGCACTGGAACAGTTACTAGTGTTAATGCAATAGGTTCAAATGGCATTTCTGTTTCTGGTGGTCCAATAATTGGTTCAGGTGCTTTAACTTTATCTCTTGGTGCTATAACACCAAGTTCAGTGGCATCAACTGGAACTATTTCAGCAAGTAATTTTAGTGGAACGTCTAGTGGTTCCAATACGGGTGATCAGACTATTACGTTATCTGGTGACATTTCAGGAAGTGGTACTGGAGCTATTACTACTACATTAGCAACGGTAAATGCCAATGTTGGAACTTTTACAACTCATGTAGTAAATGCTAAAGGATTGATAACAAGTGCTGGTAATTTAACTGCTAGTGGTGATGCAACTGGTACTGCTAGTGGAACCAATATAGCTTTAACTTTAGGAACTTCTGGGGTTATTGCTGGAACTTATAACACAGTAACAGTTAATGCTAAAGGATTAATAACTTTTGGAAGTAATGTTACTTTGGGAACTGGCACAGTAACCAATATTGTTGCAGGAACTGGTTTAACTGGTGGCACTATTACCAATACTGGAACTATTGCTATTAATTATGCAAATGCTAATACATGGTCTGCTTTACAAACTAATAGTGTAGGAATTAACGTAGGGAATACTGTATCTGCAAGTACAACTACCTTAGATTATTATCAAAGAGGTTCGTTTACTCCCGTTATTGTAGGAGTTACAACGCCTGGCACAGGAACTTATAGTACTCAATCTGGTTATTATACTAGAATAGGTAATAGAGTTGATTTTACATTAAATATTGCTTGGTCTGCTCATACTGGAACTGGTGTTATGAGAATAACTGGGCTTCCATATACTAATGCTAATTTTTTCTCTCCTGCTGCGGTTTATAATCTTTCAATAACTACAAATCTGGGGTATTTTCTAATTACTGGCGTTGAGAATTCTTCAAGTTATATGAGTGTATATCAAATAACAACAGGAACACCAAGTCCTGCTAATGTAAATATAACAACTTCTGGTAATATTTTTGTAACTGGAACTTATTTTGTTTAATGGGGGTTTATAATGGAATTTGAAGTAAGAAATGAAGGTGGAAAGCCAGATGTTTTTGGTAATATTATTCCAGCTTATACCGTAATTGGAGTTTATGATGATGTGGCAGGAACACGAAATACTTATTATAACTTTAATTACCAAGCATTAGTAAACGCAGTTGGTGAAACTCTAGCACAGCAATGGGCAACTAATGTTGGATGGACTATTACTTAAAAAAATAATTTATTTTAAATTTTGATAAGATTTTCTAACTTTTCTATTGTTTATAAGAAAAGTTACTTTAAAAGACGCATCTTCGCCTTCGATCATTTTTATAAATTTTATAATTGTTTTATAATCTTCTTTTGTTCTACCATCGTAAACAAGAGATTTACCATAAATGGTAAAATAATATATAAAGTCAAATGGAATAGCACCACTTTTGTAATTTTGTAAAATGCTATTCCATTTTTTAGAATTCATTATATTATTTTTTAATAGTTTTTTTAACTACTGGTTTTTTATTTTGCTTTTTAACAGTTTGTGCTTTATTTTCCAATGCTACTATATTGGCATCTTGAATTGTTGAAATTTGAGAAACATTTGGTTGTGGAATATTTAACACTTTGTTAACAGCATCAACCATGGTTGGATCTAATTTCAACACTTCAGAAAACATTCTTTTTGCATCATCCAGCATTGCACTTGCTTGTACAAACCTATTTTTAGCAATATTGGCATTTCCTTGAACTTGCAATTTTTCTTCATATTGCTTGTTAGCATAAGGATTAGCTTTTGAAATGTTACTTAATTCTTCTTGTTTTGCTAAAGTAGGCATACCTTGTTGAGCATTGATAGCATCAATAATTTGCCTTAATGGAATTGTTGTATTAGGGGTTGGTGTCATTAAAATATTATCAACACTCATTTTTTCCATATAATTATTTTTATGGAAATACTCCAATAACCTTTTTTCATGTAAAACATCAACGAAATTAGCTTTACTTTGAGAATATGGTTGATGTGCTAAAGTGTTCAATTCATCTCTATCAACGCCTTTTACTAATTTATCAACATTGATAACTAGACTATTCATTGAATCACCAGGTATTTGTTTGTATACAACTACCAATTTACTAGGAAAATTACCAGTAGTAATTCCCAAATGTGCTGTTTGCATTTTATATCCTTTTTAATTATTCTGGCAATACTACTTCATCAGTAGATACTTCGCTAATATTATTAGCTTGTGTTGCTTCGTATGCTTTTAGAAAAGCGACAATATTATCAAAACTTGGTTTAAGTCCTGCTATTTCTAGTTCACTTAATCTATTCATTGTTGCCAAATTTTCAAGAAATTTGATAGGTACAATCAAATCTTGTACAGTTATTTGCACTTGTTGTGGTGGAGTAACTGTTCCTTGTTCTGCTGTAGGTACTACTGCTTCTTCCGCTACTGCTTTTTTACTTTTTTTAGCCATTTTTTCCTCATTATTATAATTATAATTACTTTTATATATTACTACATTTTTATTATAAAATCAAATTAAATTTTATATTTAATTTATCAACTCTTCATAATGTGCAAATTTTCCAAAGGGAACATCTGGGTTTTTATTACTATGAATAATCCAAGTGGTTGGACAATATTTTGGATCACCCCAATATGAACTACCATTAAAACCGTCTGTGAAACATACAAATTGTTTTGGTTTTATATTATTTTCTTTCATATAGTCAAAGTTACATCCTATGTGTGTACCACCACCACCTGCTGGTTGATAAGATGATAATGTTCTGATATTTCTTGAGTCATATTCCTTATACGCATGAACTTGTGTATCAAAACACCAAATTTTCAATTTGAAATTTTTATAATATTTCAATATTCCACAAATTTCGCTCAAAAATTCAACACGTTGTTGATCAGTAATACTTCCGCTAGTATCAATACTAACACAAATATCAACGGTTTCGTCAAATCCCATAGAAGGAAGAATTATATTTCTATTAGGATTTCTTTTGTTAGGGCGTTTCCAATCAATATCATTTTTGAAAATACTTTGAATAGTAACTCTTAATAACTGTTTCCAATTTATTTTTGGTTGAATAAGCGATTGAATCATTAACTCAGTATTACCTGGTGCGTTTCCTGCAATTTTAGTTCTTTGCAATGCTTCAATCATTGAATCCTTAAAATCTCTTAGATTTTGTTCAAGCTCTTTTTGTGTAGGAGCTTGAGATGTATTACCATCTCCATCAGTTTTCTGTATTTGTGATGGATCAATATGATAATCAAAAGATTCAATCTCTTTTTTTACGTCTTTTAATAACAAGTCATAAACTTCTTCTGCTATCATGCCTCTATACTTAATGTCATGAAGACCCCCAACCTTGGGGAGACTCCCTATATCGTCTAAAACCAAATAATCATTTATTACATAGTCAGTAGCACAATTCCATAATCTTGGGTTTCTTGAACCATTACGACCTAAAGAATTTAACACACAATGCATAATTTCATGTGCAATAACAAAAATTCTTTCATTTCTAGAAAGTTTTTGAAAAAACTCTACATTGTAAAAAATATTTTTACCATCAGTAGCTGCTGTACCAATATCACCAAGATAAGATTTTTTATCTTCAATGAACTTCATTTTACTAACCAAAAATCCAAAAAAAGGCTTTCTAAGTAGTAATCTTAAGGTAATTATTCTCAATTCTTCTTCAATGTTTAATTTCATATTAGTTCTCTAAGTTTTAATTCATTCTACCTTAAAAAATAATTTTGTCAATTTTTATTTAACAACATCAGCAATAAATGAACTGTGAATTTCCATAATTTTTTCTAAATTTGGCATCGATTTTTTAGCTCCTATCATTCTATAATTTTGTGTTGCTATAGAAACAGGAAGAATCTGAAATTCTTTACCAAAAATATCTTCATTTTCAATCATGTATCCGTAAAAATTATCAAGATAAGATGTATGTAATTCATTGAGTATTATTGTGCCAGTGTCATTTGGTGGCGTTTGTACTATTGCTAATTCTCTTAATTTATATAGAGAATTAGTAACAATCATATAAGCTATATCAATTCCAGTCATTTTTTTACTAATTTTTGGGTTTTTTCCTTTTAAAATATCCATAACGTCTGGTAATTCATTAGAGATTTTTCTAAATTTCATAAACTCAATAGCCACTAATTGTCCTACATTGCTTGCAACAATATTTCTTATCAACGTATCACTTGCGTTTATGTTCAAATTTAATAATTTTGAGGTTGCAAACCAACTTCTTGGGGTTGCAAAAGCTCGTTCACTAGAGTTTGGGTCAAACCCATTAAGTCTATTATTATTCTTAGCTAAAAAACCAATAATTTCAACATTAACGCCACTAGCAATAGCATGATTTACCCAATCATCAAATGAAGTTTCTAGCTCCACATGAGACATCCTATTTTCTAATGGTTTTGGCATCTCAAAAGTAGCTCCACCATCTTCATTACGGTTGCCTGCTGCCACGATAGAAACACCATCTGCTAGTGTAAATTGACCAATGGCTCTGTCTAATACGAGCTGATAACTTGCCAACTGAGTACTAGGTAAAGCTCCGTTAATTTCATCTAACAATAGAATTGCTTGAATGTCTGGGTGAGTGTGAGTAAACGGTATTTCGCTACTAACAGCAAAAGATAGAGATTTAGTACCATCTTTATTCTCAACTAAGGTTGGATAACCTTTAATATCTGTACTTTCGTAAAGTGGCAAACGAACATCAATAAAATCTTTACCAAGTTCTTTAGCAATTTGGCGTACCATGTCACTTTTACCAATGCCAGGTTTGCCATGAATCATAATTGGTTTTTTTGCTATTACGTTTGCCGTAACTAGCTCTTTGGTATCTTTATATGAAAGAACAAGATTGTTTAGGTTGTTTGCTGTCATTTTAGTAAATCCTTAAAAGTTAGTAATAAAGCTAACTATACCTAATTTTTAAAATATGTCAATAGCAAAAATGAAAAAAATAAAGGGGATTGACTTTTTAATTATATATGCTATCATCTAAAAATAACCTTTTTGAAAGATTTTTTATGATTTATTTTATAATTACATTATTTTTAATTATCATTTTTGCAAGAATTATAAAAACATTATTTGTTTTTCTTTTAATTGTTGGAGCTTTATATTTTTGTTACCACACATATGGGGATCAAATTAGAAATTATGAAAATTCTATAGAAAGAAAAAATCAATAACTTCTTATTGATAATAACTGACACCCTGTCAATCTACACCAATTAGCAAAATCTATATCTAATGTAAATATTTTTTCATTTTTGCTATCTATATAAAATAAATTATTGATATTATTAGATAAAATAACTAAATCTTTTGTTTTTAAATTATTATTTTTAAAAACTAATTCTATAAAATCAAAATGCTTTCTTATTTTTAAGAAAGCATTTTTTTTCAATCTCATAGTTTCATTATTGAAAAATACTTTTAAATAATGTGGATTTCCTAAAGATTCTAAAACTTTTAATCTTATATCTTCCATTGTTATTTTTTTGAATTATAGCTATTATCAATGCTTGCAGAATCTTTTTTCTTAGCATCCATTATAGTTTTTAGCATGTTTTTATTATATTCGTCCCCATATAATTCGCTTACATCAATATTATCGTCATCGCTTATTTTTTTAACTTCATCAACATTTAATTCTGGTGTTGGATTATCTAATCCATTTACAACTACTCTAATTTCACTTATTTTTAGAATTTTTGCTATTTCTCTTGCCAAATAAAAACAACTAGCTGGTAAAGAAGTAGTTACATCAAAAATTACCACTTCAGAGTTCATTGGTTCAGCAAAACCATATGGTGTTTTTTGAAAAATAGTTTTCTTTGGTTTTGAAACATCAATTAAATCATATGCTTTCAAATTATTTTCTATTCTTGATATATCTTGACTAGATATATCTTCTACAGCTACCCTAATAGTATATTTGTAATCTTTTTTAGCGTTAAGTAAGTAATCAGCCAATGTTTTCTTTGTCATAATATTTTCCTTTTATATAGCTTATTTATTTTTCTGAGCTATTATTAATTTGTTTTAGTAAATCGTTTCTGTCGCCAAAGAAATTTCCATTTTTACTTTTTTCTTCTTCAGGTGTTACTAAGCCTTCTTCATCAGATAATTTCTTTTTTTGTAATATTTCAGCGGCTTTTACTTTTGCAGTATTTTTTTGTTTTAAGGCATCAAGAGAGTTTTTTTGAAATCTAAATGCAGCATTAAATAATTCTGCTGCCATTTTTTCATCAACATTTTTAGCTAATTCAATAACATCTTTATAGCTTTGTAATGCCATTACTGCTATTTTATCCATTTGTTCTACATAATCATCTAATTGTAATAATTCAATTACTTTTTGATCTATATTTTCAATATGGTCAGTGTTATCAGATTTAATGATTAAAAAATCATCATCTTCCACATCATTATTTCCTATATTTAAAAGTTCATCTAATTTTTTCATAATTAAACATCTAGTTCTGTATTAAGTTGGGAAACATTAAAAACACCAGTAGTCACACTTCTTGCTGCATCTCCAGAAGAAACAATATTACTTACTGATGATATATTTGAAGAATTTACAGAATTTACTGAAAAAATGTTTGGCACAGAACCGCCAATTAGTGAGCCAAGAACACCATTGATCTGTCCAGTTGAACTACTTAAAACATTATTGACTAAGTTGAATGCTGGCGAAACTAAACCGCCATTAACTGAATTATTCAAAATATTTGCTAAAGTTGATAGACTACTACTATCAGTTGGTAAGCTAACTCCGCTTGTTAAATCTGGTCCACTAACATTTAAGCCATTTCCTAAACTTGTAAAATTATCATTATAATAAGGTAATCCAAATAAATCAGATAGTTCTGGCGTAATTATTTCAGTTATTTCATCAAAAACTACACCTTCAAATCTTGTACTTATGGTAATTTCACTGGTTCCGAAGTCCTCTACCCCCAAATTTCCCATTTCAACGCTAGCAAATTTTGGGTTGATGAATGACATTTTACTGTAATATTGATCATACATTTCGTAAATTTCTATTCTGTCAAGGAAATAATTATTATTTGGACTTTGTCTTCCTGCCAATCCCCATCCTGGTGAATTTTCAAAACTTCCACCAATAATATCATAATTCCAACTATTATCTGATTTCGATAAGAAATCATCATAATAAAATCTATTGTAAGCCTCAATTAATTTGATAGCCGTTCCATCTACCACATCATAAAAAGTAAAACTTATTGGATTATATTCTACCTTGGTTTGTACTAATCTTTTTTTATTATATTGATTCATTTCAGCAAGCGTATAGCTCATGCTTAATCTATCAATTCTTTTCACAAAATAACTTAAATGAGATTGATTTTGGTTATTTAATTCTTTAGTGACAAAATTTATATAATATTGAAACTTCATCTTAGGGGGGTTATAACCACCAGGACTTAAAACTCTAAATCTACTTATTGCACCATTAAAAAAAGTCATAAAATTCCATATTGTTAATGATATTTATTAGAATTTGAATTGACAATAATTAATTTTATGATAAAATTAATTTATAACATTGATTGGATATTTTTATGAATAAGAATGAAAAAATTAATCAAATAAAAAATGATATATCTTTTTTTCAAGAAAGATATGAACAATGCAATGATGATATAGATAAGAAAAAAATTATAAATTCATATATTGAAAACTTAAAAAAAGATTTACAAAAATTGAGAACTAAATAAATTTTTGTAAATCTTTTTTATCTTAAATTAAAGAGTTGCACCAGCAGGATCGCTAGAAGGGGTTGCCATAAGAACTTGACCATTTTCTCCTTGATAAGTAGCGTTATCATATCTAATAGTCATAGAAATTGTTTTAGCATCGCTACTTGAATAGTTTAAATCGCCATATCCAACAGAAGTTAAAAAACAACCCTCTAAAGTCCATTGTTCAAGAACCCCAGTATTGCCACCATCCATGACTTCAATTATAGCTGTAAATTTATAATCAGTCGCACTACGGTATCCAGTTTGATTAAAATGATCAAATTGTCTTTGTTCTTGAGCACCAATATTAACAGTAGCAGAGTTTGTTACATCATCCCTAACAACCATTTCTATAGTGCTTAATGTTGCTTTTCCAGCAAAATAAGCAATACTATTATATGAGTGAACGGCAACTGCTTCTTGTTCTAATGTAGGAAGACTTGTACTTTCAAGATTTAACGTAATATCTTGAGCAGTATTACCAATTGAACCAAAATTTAAAAATCTAACACGAAATCTATGTTTTATTTTTGGCTGTTTTAATGGTCCTTGTCTAGCTCCATCTAACGGAACTCCAAAGCGATCTAGTGTAAATGTCATATTGGTAAAAATCCTTTTTTATAATATTTAAAAATTTTATTAATTTAAATTTGTTCCAGTTGGTAAAATTCTTATAGGTAGGTAAACAAAATTAATTGATTTTTGTGGGATTATTGCTATATCAGCCCATAATTCATTGCTATCAATTCGTTCTGGTGTATTATTAGTTGTGTCACAAACAACAGCAAAATCAGTAAGTGCGTTAAGGCTTAATAAACCACCTAAATAATTAGATAAAATAGTTTGGAAACTGTTTCTAGTGCTTTCATTATTTAATTGAAATAAGAAATCTTGAGAAATTGCATCTAATTCAGCTCTTAAATAACAAATAAGTCTTGCAACATTTATTCTATTTAGTGCTGTTGAATCACCGCTTAAAGTTTTGTCACCATAAACAATTAAGCCTCTATTAGGTAAAAATGCTATTGGATTAATACTATTGGTATATAGTGTATCTCTTTGTCCTTGATTTAAAACTACTGGTACAAATTTATTTGTTATTGGATCAACGTATCCAACGCTACTTGCATTTTGCACAATTCCACGCTGGGTTCCAGCAGGACTATACCAAGGATAAGCAACACTATCATTATAAGCATATGTAGATAATGCTATTGCACTAGCTGGCATTGCTACGCTATTTCCATTACTATCAGTACCTAAACCTTGTGGGTAATATTCTGCACTGTAAGTATATAATGTAGTTCTTCCAAATTCATTAGTTTCACCTACATTTGCAGTATTAGTAGCCCAATTATTAATAGCAGTTGCTGAGCTAATTAAGTGCATTGGCGTATCTGCAATAATAAAAGCAGTTTCTTTACGATCAATATTTAAGTTTTGTAAATTAGAAATTGTTTCTGGATAATTAGGAGCTGCAATTAAATTGAAAAAATTAAATTCGCTTCTTATTTCATCATTAGAAACAATAATACTATTTAATGCCAAAACAACCATTTGATGTTGTGCAAACCTTCCAAAGAATGCAACACCATTTAAATCATTTCCGCTTGCTGTAATCCAACGAGCAGCATCTATAGCTCCACTATTTGAATATGCACCAACTGTATATGCTTGTTGGTTTGCAAATTTAGTAGATTCATATTTTTTTACATTATAAGTGCTATATCTGGTATTAAATAACAAAATATCAGCAGGATATACTTCAGGGTTTGGTGCATCAGGATCAACAAAATTGCTAACTAAGATATCTGTTATAAGTGTGCTTCCAGTATTTAAACCGTTATTAGTTGCTCTGGCATCACCAAAAACTACACCAAAAGGAGTAGTAGTATCTGCTTTGTTTATTAGATTCCAGCTATTTGAAGAAGTATACCATCTGTATAAAGCAGGATAATTAACTACATCACTGCTATCTAACCATAAATCATTATCTACTAATGGTAATCCACCACTTTGTGTAAATGGTTGTGCTGAAGTTATTTGAACACCATTTGGATCAGTTGCTGGATATTTATTTAAGTAACCATCCCAAGCATTTCCAGTATTAACCATTATATCAACCATGAAAGCATCATTAATCCATAATGTACCATCTGTTGGCGATGTTGTTGGTGCTGTTAATGAAGGTACATAATTTAATATCGTCCATCCAGTACCAGTATATCTTTTAATAACTTGAATTGCTGTGCCATCTGCGTTTGCATTATAATTTACATACAAACTTCCAATAGCCAAAGCACTACCATATCCTGTTGTAGCTGCTGCATCATTCAAATAAAACGGAGCTGTAATAATAGAAAATTGATTTAATGTAGAAGTAAATAATTTAACTACTATATTAGCACCATAATTTGGATTTGTAGTTTTTATCCATATATCACCGGGGTTAGAACCAGTTGGGATATTAATATGATTTGCATATACAAAGTTGTAACCATTTTTTGTTACGATACCAGCAGTAGTAGCTGCTGTACCACTAATAACAATATTTCCACCATTTGAATTTTGCAAAACTAATTGATTTCCTACAGAAATACTTGCAGTGATATTAGTTATCTCTGCTGAATTAATATCAGACACTGTTTGGCTTAGAGTAGTTCCAGTTAAAGTGACTGTAACACCATTGATAATTATAGTATTTCCAATGGTAAATACTGGATTTGCAACAGCTCCTGTGGAAATAGTTGGTCCATGAGCTAATTGCCAACCTGCACTACCAATTAAATACCAGTTTCCATTAACTTTTTCATAAATTGCATTATTAGTAGTCAAAGTTACAACTGCAATATTCCCATTACTTCCAAAAGAACTCAAAGGAACATAATTAATATCTACTTGAGTTGCTGTTGGTATTAGTGTTGGAACTGATGTCCAAGCTAAACCTGCGACTGGATTGCCGTTAGAACGAAATACACCCCAAGAAGTATTAGTTGTATCTAGCCAATAAGTTCCATTTACTGGAGCTCCTGTTGGTGGGGTTTCACTATAAGTAAGTTGTGAGAGGTCTATATCTGCTCTTATAACATAAGCACTATTAGCGACTCCTAAATAATCATATGCTGCTTTAAGACCATATTCACTAACTTCAGAACCTTGTACAATAGTTCCATTGTTTATTTCAAAAAGAGGATTTCCAAACTGTGTTACTAAATCTAACTGACTAGATAAGAGAGTCAAAGTATTAGATGTTTGCGTTCCAGATGTTACAGTTACTCCATCCGTTCCAATTTTATTTGCAGCAGTCGCAATAAAAATTAAAGGAACTGTACCAAAGCTAGAACTTGCATACTGACTTTGATCAATAACTGTTACTGATACACCTGGAGAAATTAGAGTTGCCATTTTACCCTCAAAAAATTATTTTATATGTTTTATATATTTATTGCTAATCCATAAATATAAGGCAAATCATGATAAACTATTAAAATATAAAATTTTTATGGGTAAATATTATTCAGGAGTGTTTTCTCCAAAAAATACATCTAAATATGTTGGAAAAGTTTTACCAACTTATAGAAGTGGCTGGGAATTAAAAGTATTTAGATATTTGGATGAAAATATTAAAGTACAAACATGGGCAAGCGAAGCCTTTTCAATACCATACTATAATACCATTGATGCTAAAATGCACAATTACTTTCCAGACATCTTAGTACAGTTTATTAATAATAATGGTGAACAATGTGTTGAACTTTGGGAAATAAAACCTAAAAGTCAAAGTATTATAAGCGAAAGCAAATCTAAAAAAGATTTAGCTGCTATTGAAGTTAATACTTGTAAATGGAAAGCTGCTCAATTATGGTGCAGTGAAAGAAATATAGTTTTTAGAGTTCTTACTGAAAATGAATTGTTTGGCGTAAATAAAAAATAGATTTTTATTCTTTTTTGATTTTATCTCCATAACATAACTTAAAATAAGTTATATCTTCAACCTCAAGAAAAATTATATGTCTGTTAGGATATAAATCGTTTTTATCTTGATAAACAAAATTACAAAAATAATTTTTTCTATCAAAACTTATAGAAAGAAAATATATAATCTCTTTTACAATTTCATAATCAATATCGTCTCTAAGAAATATTATCATTATTAATTATTCTATCAAAAGTCTATTACCAAAACATAGTCTAAAATAATTTAAATCATTTTCATCCATAAAAGTTATTCGTTTAGGATAAATTTTAAAATTTTTCATAGAATGGGGTTCAAAATTACAAAAATAATTTTTTCTATCAAAACTTATAGAAAGAAAATATATAATCTCTTCTGCTAATATAGAATCACCTAATGAATTTGATGGTGATAAAGATTTAAGAGTTACTGTGCTCATATCATTAAAACAAAGCTCCCACCATCTAAAGAAATTTCATAATTGCATTTTATTCCAATCTCAAACCAAATAGGAGCTTCTTTTCTTATCTGACCACTTTTTCCAGTTATGACTTTTACTTTAGTAAAACCCTTTGTCCTCAATTCGTTAATTTTACTTATAAGAAAATTATAAGCATCTTGAATTGCTAATCCATGCAAATCTATTGTAAATTCAATTTTTGTTTCTTTTTTCTTTTTCATGAGTATTTTTTTCTTAATTCTAAAAGTTCTTTTTTATATATATTTTTCATTTTGGCATCTGAATCAAGAATTTTTTGGTATTCTTCTTTTTGGTTTTCAAGTTCTTCTAATTTTTTCTTGTTTTCTTCATAACTATCTTTTGTCCACTTATAGCTTGGAAGAGAAACAATTTTATTAATATGTTCAATATTATGAGAAATATCATTAGCAAACTCTGTTATTATGTCCGTAAGTTCTTTTTTGCTTTGTAATTCTTGTAATACTGATGGTAAGTTATTTTCAAAACATTCTAATAAAATTTTATAATAAGGTATTTCTTCATTTATTTTATCAATGAAATGTTGATACCTTTTAGAGTACCATTCTAATCGCCATTTTATAAAATCTTTAGTAAGTTCTTCGCCATTAGTATATGTTTTAATGTTTTCACCATTCCAGTCAATAACAACAATTCTTTCTGTTATCTTTGTTTTTAGTTTGAAAAAATTTATAAGTTTTTCATTAGTATCTAAATCTAACAAAGCACCTCTTCTAAAATTGACTTCTATTTCAATATTTCTTGAACTTTTATCAACATAACTTATTATTTTTCCTTCTTCTTCTAGCTTATCTAAATATTCTCTAAATTTTTCAACTTTTATTTGTGGTGGTATTTCAGTAATTTTTACAGTAGATTTATCTTTTATTGAAACTTTCCCATTCAAATACCAAGAATTATCTTCAATATTTTCAATATCTAAATCATATTTTTGATAGAAAGGCTTTAATTTAGTTAATTCTTTATCATCCAATGCTAATAGACAATTATCAATAATATCTAATAAATTATGTGGTAAAATTTCTGTACTCCAGCCTACTGCCACACCACTTATACCATTAAGTAAAACAATAGGAACTAAGGGTAAAAAAGTTTTTGCACTAAAATTACTGCCATCATAGTTTTCCATTAATGGAACTATATCTAAATCTTGAAAAATTAAATTTTCAGTATCAGAATTTTTCTTAACATAAGTATAACGTGGTGCACCCCATGCTCTAGGCGTTAATTTGCCTCCAAAAGTACCAATTCCTTCAAAATATGTCACATTATTTATGTACGGTGCTGCCATTGCAGAAATTGTTTCACTAGCACTTGTATCAGAATGTGAGTAAATATTCTCTGCAATCAATACGCCACTTAAAGAAACAGTTTTAATTTTTTCAACTTTATTTCTTATTAACCATAAAGATTTACGTTGACCATCTTTAAGACCATCCGTTACTGCTGGAATTGCTCTTGTAGAACATACATAAACACTATAATCTCTGCTTGTTCTGCTTACATAATTAGAAGATTTTTCAATTTTCATTAACTATATTTCCTAGCCATAATTTTCTATCATCTGCACGATTTCCGTTAAATATCAAATCTAAAGTTTCCTTAAAATTTTCATCTGCTATAATTGGTATTAATTCTGGATTTTTTAAACTATATTCCCAATCTTCCCTCATCAATGTTCCTAAACCTTTAGCTCTTGTAATTTTATATTCTTTATGCTTGATAGGATCATATTCATGATAATTATGTGCATACCAATATCTACGTTCTTTTTTATATTCTCCAATTAAGAATGGTGTTTGAAAAATAAAAATAAAAGGTTTATCTTTTTCATCAAACAATTCTGGCCAAAAAGTATAAAAAAAGTTAATTAATAACGCTCCTATATTTGCTCCATCTGGATCCATATCATGAGCAATATAAATTTTTCCATACCTAAGTGACTCTCTTTTTGCTTTTAATCCTATGATTAAACCAACACTATTCATTATATCAACTAATTCAGTATTTGACAAAACTTCTTTTACTGATAACTCATTAACATTTCTAACCTTACCTCTTAAAGGAAGTCCGGCAAAAGTTTCTGGATTTCTAGCTTCAGCTAAACCACCTATTGCGGAATCCCCTTCGCCCAGTACTATTGTACATTTTGATCTATCTTTTCCATTTGCGTCAATCAATTTGGGAACTTTTACCTTTGCTGCCTTTTTAGCTAGCTTATTGATTTCTGCATCATCTTTTTTATTCGTACGTTCTGCACATCTCTCATATATTTTTTCAATCCATTGTTTATTCTTTTTTACAATGTTCTTAAATACATTTTCATCATCAAAAAACTTTTTAATAATAGTTCCAGCATTTTCGTTTATGAGTCTTGTTTTGCTTTGGCTATCAAAGTTTGGAGCTTTCATATTAGTTACATTGTAAATCAATATGCCTTGCTGAATATCAGCTATAGATAAAACTAATTTTCTTCTTTTACTTTCTTTTTCCAAATAGCTTATTAAACCACGATAAAACGACTTTTTAAATACATCTATATGTATTCCACCATTTAACGCTGGGATTCTATTAACTATTGTATGAACAAAGTCTCCTTCATTTTCTAAATCAGTCTGTATATAAAAGTTGCTTAAAAAATCTTGTTCTTTGATTTCTAATGTTATTAAGTCTTTATTAGGAAAAATGCTTTTTTCAACAGTTGGTTTGACAGTTATTCTTTTTCCATTATAAAATATTTTAACATTTGGATTAGTTATAGCAATCTCTGTAACCCTACTTTTAATAAATTCTTCTGGAAGAATAAAATTATCTTTGAGTTCTGGTACTTTTTCAAAAACATATTTGCTTGGCTTAAAAGTAATCTTAGTACCAGATTTAGCAGTAGAAGGAGTTATTTTTGGTTCTTTAATCGTAATATTGTTATCAACTGTAAAATTTCCTTCATTAAATTCTTGAATAAATTTTTTACCATCTCTTACTATTTCTACTTTAAAGAATTCTGAACAAAAATTAGTGCAAGCAATACCTAGACCATTTGTTCCTGCTACATCCCCACGGCTTTGGAAATTTCTACCAGCTCTTGCTCTACTTAACGCAATAGTTGCTTTATGTACTTTTTGTTCTTTATCATAATCAATAGGTATTCCTCTACCATCATCTTCAACTGAAAAAATAAATTTTTCTGAATCAAAAGTAATCCAAATACTGGAACCAGATTTGAATGATATGATTTCATCACAAGCATTATCTAATGCTTCTCTTAAATAAGTATTTAAAGCAGGAACCCATGTTAATTCTTTTATGTAGGGTTCTAAGTTATCATTATATAATAAAACTTCTTGTGAATGTGGTACTCTGCTTCCTAAATACATTTCTGTTCTAAGTCTTGCATGACCAAAATCAGTTAATTCAATAATATCTTCAGAATTATTTTTTTTCATGAGTTTTGTCTTTTGTTTTCAATAATAGAGAAATTATTGCATTAAAATTTGTTTTAGTCAAGAAAAATAAAATATAAATAAAATTATATTTCTAATTCAACATTTTATATATGCGATATTATTTAGTTAATAATGACAACCCATCTTTACTTAGTAACTTAAATAATCTTTTATTTTTAAAAGATAAGCATGTATTCTTAAATGATTACACCCCATCAATAAGCAATTACCCAGATTCTTGGCTGTCTATTGATAGTTTAGAATATTTTATTGGAAATTATATTTTAAATCACGATGAACATGTCAAAAAAAACTTACAAAAAATAATAAAAGAATTAGAAAAATGGATTATAAAAGAATCTAATTTTGATATTAACGGAACTAATATAGATGGCTTATTAAAAACATTAAAAAGAAGCAATGAAGATATAATTGAAATTTTCAAATGGCGATATTTTCAACATTATATCGAAGAAAAATTTGGAAAAAAGATTTATTCTTACGTCATTAATGAAAGAAGAAGTAATAAGCTATTTGGAAAAGAAAGAATAATAGATAATAAATTTTTGATATATCAATGTAATAAAGATATAGAAGAACTTAAAACAATATTAATTGGTTCTGGTATTAAACATAAAAGATGCTACTTTAATGAATTTATTTTATACGAACAGAACGATATTAATTATTTAAAACTGTCAATGATTGAAACAGAATTAAAGCATATAAGCTATAACGAATTATATGAAATTGAAAAAGAATTAGAAAAAACATTTTATTTGACATAAAAAGAAACCCCTAATTAAAGGGGTTTCTAAAACTAATTTAATAATTTTGTTAGAGTTTATTGGAAACGTAGAGTTGCAGAGTTAATTCCAATCAAACTCAAGAAATCTGCACTGTTACCCAATGAAGATGCAGTATTTGTTAATTCTGCATAACCATAACGTGTCAAGAAACTTACGTTAGGTTGGAAAGTGTTAGGATCAATTACGATTGGAGTTGACATTAGAGGTACATAAGGGCAATAGTAAGCAGCAGCATTAATATCACTTCCTTTGTAACCAACTAGAACACCAGTTGAAGCATCAGCGTAAGTATCACTATAAACTTTCATAGAGCTGTTCAAAGTACCAACCATTTTTACGTTAGTTGGGGCTTCAAAAACGCCTTCTGTGGTTCTAGCAAAAGCTGAAGTAGTTGCACTTTGTAGAATTGCCAAAGTAGTTGGACTTACAACTGCCCAGTTGGCTGGACCTTGACGAGTTCTTTGTGCAATCAATACAGATTGTAGATTCATAAGTGTTGCTAAAGCAGCGTGTTCATCACCAACGAAAGTAGGTGTTCCAGATACCGTAGATTGGTCAAATACTGGACCAACGGTAGCTAGGTTACGGAGTTTAAACAACATTTCTTGGTCAATCTCAGCAGTAATTTCTTGTGCCAATAGTGCCATCAATTCTGCTTCAATGTCAATACCAGCTTGACTTTGTGCATCTTGAGCAGCTTCAAAGCTCCAACTTGCTCTTAATTTGCGAGTTTTAGCTTCTACAGATTGGTTTACGATCTGCATGTTCATTGCTGGTCCACCAGTTCCTTCAAGATCAGCTAAATTAGCTCCTGCTGGGTTGGTGCTGTTAGCATTACCAGAGTAGAATTTAGCAATATCTGTAGGATTAAAGGCTTCAGAACCTGCTGATACTGCATTTGGAGTACCAATAGTTTGTGCATATCTAAAACGTAGCGTTCTGATATAAGACAAAGGACCACTCATGGCTTGAACACCCATGATTTCGTTTGCAATAACAGATGGTGCTACACGGCGAATTACTGGCAAAATTACTTTTGGCAATAGTGCAATATTACCTGCACTGGTTGAACCCAAAGCAGCATTTTCCAACAACATTCTCAAACCAAATTGGTTATCATTTAATGCGTTTTCCAACATGATTTCAGTAGTTCTTAGTTTATTTCCTTCTAGACCTTCAAGAAGAACAGGTTTTAGTTTAGACCAACCCCCATTCGTATTGATAGCCGATTTCATTTCTAATAGAATATTTGACATAATTTTTATAAGCTCCTAATTTTTTAATTATTTTTATTGTTTAATTGTTAAAGGTATTTTTCTTAAAAACAGCAATGGTTTCATCTAAATGGTCAACACTACTATTTTGTTTGGTTTCAAAAAGACTTGTTCTTTTATCACCAGTATGTTCTTTAAGTACTGGTTTAGATTCTATTAAAGGTTTTTTAATACTTGTATCTGAACTCAAAACAGATGGTAGGTAATTATTAAAACTTTCCGTCAATTTATTAGAAGGTACTTTTTCAAGTAATTCTTCCATAAGTTTACGTTTAGAACCAGATAGAGAACCACACAACTCATTTAATGACTGTGTTCTTGTAAAACGATTTTCTGTTACACGAAGTTTATTAACACTTTCGTTTAACAAATTATCTTTTTCTACAATTCTTTTTTGAGCTTCATTAATTTTTTTATCTTTAATTGCAATAACATTTAAAAGTTTTTGCATTTCAGATCTTTCATTAAAGAATGAAGAACCAAATTCTGCTGCGAAGGCTTCAAAAATTTTCATGCCAAAATGTTTTCTTTTTGACTCAACTAATTCATTTTTAAGTTGTGAAAGTTCTTGTTTTACTTCGTTGAATACTAATTTAGGCAATTCTTTTGTCATTTTTGAAATAAGTTCTTGTTTAGATTCAGCCAACTCACGTTTAGCTTTAATCTTAACTTCTACTCGTTCTTCAATAAGTTTTTGACGTTCTGCTCTAAATTCAGTAAGTTCATTTTCAAGATTTTCTTTGACAAATCTATCAAATTTTGATACTTTTGCTGAAATTGCTTTACGATCTGCTACAAAATCATTTATTTCGTTTTTTAGTAATGGTAAAATAAAAGAATTTAGTTTTTCAATGTTTTCATTAGTTTTACGTTTTGATAAAACTTTTTCTTCCATTACTGATTTTTTAGCAGAAGCAAGTTCTTTTACATGCTCTTCTAAAGTATCAGTGATCATAGAATTCATTGCTTCAACTAATTCGCTTTTATCTTTTTCATATCTATTAGCAAATTCATCTCTTAAAGAAGCTGTTAGTTCTTCACGAGCTTCTTGAAGTTTGGTTTCCCAAGCCTCTACAATAACAGCCTTAGCACCTTCAGAAAGGGTAGATCCTTCTAACATAGTTTTTAGTGCGTTTGACATATTAATTCTTCTCCTGTTTCATTTTTTAATTCAATTTTAGTTTTTCAACAAAACTAATAATTGACTCTTTTAGGTATTTTTCAGCACGAGGATCATAAATTGAACTCATTGCTAAATCTCTAATTTGTCCTGCTTTTTTGTAATGTTCAAGAGCTTCTAATACAGTAGTTGGGTAAGCATCTGGAGCACTTGGTTGTGCTACTATGTCTACTGTTACAATATCGAAACCTTTTACGTTTCCATCAAAACCTACTTCTCCAGTTCCTCTTGAACTGACACCTAATTTAACGCCACTTTCTAAAAGTGTTTTGCAAATGCGTCCCATAGGCATTTCTTCGATAATTTTTAATTTACCAATTCCGTTAGCACCAACCATTTTCATTTCTGTTATTAAATGACTGACTCTATCTAAATTTATAGTTAGGTTTTGTGGATGATCCACTTCCCCTAATACACTGTTACCAGCTTTAATACGTTCATTTAGATTTCTTACTGCTTTTTCAATTTCATATTTAGGGTAAATTCTTCCATTTTGATTTTTTATATCTCCTTGGATAAAAATACCTTCCATGTAATATGATTTTTTATTTCCATCTTGAGGGTTGCTGACACTCTCTACTTGAATCCCAGCAACAGACGGTATTAAAGTTTCAATTAAAACTAGATTTCCGTTCATTTTTCCTCTTTATCTTTCTTTATATGTTTTAACAAAAAATTTATTTCTTAGGTTTAATCATTCCTGGAACTTGACCTTTTCCGGGAGCTTTGTCAGACATATTTGGTTTTTCTTTTTTAAGATTGCCTTCTGCTTCTTCTTTTGAATATTCGTTAGAATTGAAATCCATTTTTTTACCTTTATTCTTTGGTTCTTGCATTTTGAAATCAAATGCTTTTTCCATAGATTTATTGATTACAGGATTTCCACCAAGATTCAAATTTTCACGTTTTTTAGAAAACATAGTATCTGCTTTAGCTGTTTTATCTTTCATATCTGCTTTTACGCCTGATAGAATTTGTGTGGCTTCAGCAATAGACTTACTATAGTTATTCATTTCTTCTACATGTTCTTCTTCGCCCATGCCATGTTCTGAATCTTCTTCACTTGGGTGTTCTATTTTTCCATCACCATTGAAGTCTTCATCATGCTCATCTTCTTCAGTTTTTTCTAAGTTATTAAAAACTTTTTCAAATTCTGCAAATTTGCTTTCAAATTCTTCATCAAAATCTTGAATATCTTTAATATCATCTTTAATGTCATGAACTTCATCATTCAAATCTTCGATGTCCATCAAATCATCAAAATCATCGTCTGTTTGATGTTCTTCACCAAATTCCAATTCTTCTTCATTCATCATTTCTTCTTCATCGATTTCATTTTTATGATCTTCGATTTCATCAGCCAAAGTATCACCATAATCTCCGTTATGCGAGTAACGATGCATATCATCAATATTTTCTTCTGATTCAGTAATATTTTGCAAAATTTCTGCGGCTGATTCTATAATATAGTTTTTCAATAGACTTCTAGCTTTCTCTAGCTCATTATTGCTAAAGTATTCTACAGCTTCATCTAATATTTTTCTTGAACTCATAAATGTTAATCCTTAAAGATTGTTATACTTATTTAAATGTATTTTTGTATATAATATTTAGTAAAAATTTATAAAAATATGTTAAAAAGGGGTCAAAAATGCAATTTTAATAAAATTAGAAGCCATTTTGCTGATTATCAACTGGATTTGAATAAATTAATTCTAATTGTTTTTGCATATTAATTTTTTCTAATTTTCTCAATTCTCTAATTTTTCTTAATTTATTTAAATGTTTTAAAGTCAATTTAGGCTTTCTTGGCTGATCATTTCTAGCCAATTCAATGCCGTCTTTGCTTGCAATATTGTTTGTAATATCAGAATAGTTCATGTGGTTATTTATGTAGTTGGGGGGTTTTCGCTCTTATTAGGGGTATTTTCTTGCGAATTTGATAAATTTTCTTCAGAATTATTTTCTTGTGATGCGTTTTCTTCTTGTGGTGGCATGTTTTGAGAATCAAACATATTTTTATTAATACCAACATCCCTTAAGTCTACGGGAGATTCATTATTAATCATTTTATCTACGTTATTAATGTCTTTAAATCTAGTAGGATTTTCCTCAATAAACATTTCATGATTTTTATTAATTTCATCTGGCGTTAATCCTAACCATCTTTCTTGAGCAAATCTTTTACTTATAAAAGGATTTTGAGCCATTTGATTAAAATTATTAATTCTGCTACTATCAATTTCTATCTGTCTCCAAGTTACAAAACTTTGAGGTTCTACAAATTGTAAATTAAAACTACTTGCGTCAATATTGACATCACGCATTTTCAAATATAGCTTAAATTCATTATCAAAAGTTTTTGAAAATGTACGTTGAATTCTTTTACAATATTCAGCAAATCTATATTCTTGTATTAATGCTGTTCCTACTTTGCCATCATTATAAGTAGCTGTACTATCATCCGGTCCAGTTGGCAAATAACTACTTGGAATCCTTAAACCTCTAGCGAGTTTATTATCAAAATATTGTAATTCATCCATACCCCAGCTAGTTTCACCACCGGGGAGTGTGTCTATCTTAGATCCTCTACCATCACTACGTTGGGGGAAGAAAAAATCATCTAACATACTTAATGGAGAATATGCAGCATCCATTACACTCTGACCTTGTCCGTTTTTAGTTGGTATCCTTCGTTGATTGACACTATTCTTAACTTGCTCAATAAAACTATTTGCTTTATTTGCAGGCATTTCTCCTACATCAACATAGAAAATCCTACGCATTGGAGCACGTTGAATTCTATAAATCAAAATACTGTCTTCTAAAAGTTCTTTTTGCTTGTAGCTTTTAAATACTTTATCTAAAATACTTGAACCAAATGGCCAGTTAGGATCACCACGCTTACTCATATTGATATGAATAACATGCTCTGCATTCACATGAGAACTATGAAACTTATCATTACCAAATCGTGTTTGTCCTTGATTAGTACTAATATTCATCGTATTCTGGTTTAATGCAGCAAACGTAGTTCCTGGAATACCAGGAAGCATTCCTTGTGTTAGATTTGTTGGTAATTGTGTTGCTGTTAGATTCTGCATATTCAAATCTAAATCTTTTATAACATAATATTCAGGTTTTTTGCCTTTACTCTCATTGACAATAGCTTTTTCTACGTTTCCGTGATAAACTCTAAGCCATTGATAAGTCTCAGGGTCTCTAATAAAAAATTGATCCCCAAATTGTAAAGTATCTCTAAATATATTAAATAAATTGTTTTCAAAGTCATTGGTATTGACCCAAGCTCTTAACATTCTATTTAAGATATTAGTTTCTGATTCAGTTGGTGTTTCAGTATGCTGAATAACAAAAGGAAGTTGTGAAACTGGATCAACTTGCGTGCAGAATTCAGCAATAATATCAAGACTTGCATCAATATGACAATCTAAAGCCATTGATTCATATTGTGAATATCTTTCAACCCTGTTTGGAGCTCCAGAATATACTTCAGGTAAATTATTAAGATGGCTACTATTATAATCTGGAGTTTTTGACGAATTTCTACTTTCAGTCAAATACTCAGTCATTTTCTGTTTTAAAACGCTATCAATATCAAAAGATTTTTTATAAGTTGTCATAGATAGTTATTTATTATTTGAAAAACTGCTATTGCAAAACATTTGGATCATTATTAATATTATTTTTAATGTCACCCAGATTTTTTACGCTTTTTCCAGCCAATGAGGTCATTATTTCTGAATAAATATTACTTTCTTTTTGTAAATCTATTAAATTATCAATTTTTTCTAACATTAATAAATTATTATTAGCATCTATATCATTTTGTGTTGCTGGTACTGCTACTGATATATTAGAATTAGTGTTTTGAGGTTTTGCCAAAGTGGTAATAGATTTATTATTTCCTTGTGCTACACTAACAGTTGGTTTACCATTAGCCTGACTTACGGCTGCTTGTTGAGCACCAGTAGAATCAAACCCACCAACTAATATATCAGCAGCTTTATCAAGGAATCCTTCAGGTGCTTGTACACTTTTTTCTATTCTTGATTGACTATTTCCAAATAATTTATCATGGATATAATCGCTAATCATATTTAAAATTCCATCTATTACTGGTTTAATAGAATTAGAAATATTATCAATCATCTGTTGTCTGCTTTTTGGATCAATTAAATCTTTAATGAAATTAAGCATATATTCAGTTGCATTTTGAATAGATTTTACAAAATCAGCAATAAATGTTGTATTATTTTCTAAAAATTGTGCTAAAACTCCGCTAAAAACTGCTTTTATTTGTTGAAAAGTATTCATTATATCTACCAAAGCACCAGTTATTTGATCTAATGGTGTGACTTTTCCTTGTAATTTATCTAAAGCATTACCCGTTCCATCAATGGCAGAACTTAAATTAGTTATTTCAATAGCACCTTCTTTTAAACCATTATTATAAGCAATATCTTGTGCTAAGCTGGCTTTTTGTGACTCACTTAATCCTTTTAACCCTTGAGAAAATTGAGCTAATTGTGGTGAAATATCTTGTCCTTGAGCCGCTGCTTTGCTCATAGAAAGAAATAAATTATTTAATTCTGGACTAATTGAGCCTAAAGTTCTACTAAATTCACTGCTTGGACCAAATGGAGTTAATGCAGCTTCTTGAAAAGTTTTCATAAATTCTGGAGCTGCTTCACCAAATAAACCACTTATTTGAGATGTTGTATTTTGAAAAGCCTTAGCAACATTAGCAGGTAATGATCTCAATGCACTTAACGCTACTGGAGTTTTTAATGCTGCTTGGGTTTCTGCATTAATTTGTTCTCTGCTTTTTCCTAAAATTTGGCTATAAGCCGTTAATTGCTTTATATATTCTGCACTACTTTGATTTTTTTGTTGATCAGATAATTGAGTTAAAACGCCTTGACCTCTTAACATTTCAAGATAATCAGTAGTATAACTATTAACCTTATCTAATGATAAACCATAATATTTTTGATTTTTAACTAATTCTTGTGTTCCTGCTAATAAATTACTAAATTGAACCGCCCCACCAGAAAAAGATTTTAATAATACTGAATTTTTAGTTAATAGTTTAGCAAATTCATCAAGTGGCATAACTGCTGTAGCTGCTGCCATTCTTAATTCACTAAGTCCACCTGAAAAAGTTATGCCATTATCATATAACCCTAATACACTTTGACTTGTATTTTTAACATATTCTGCAAATTCTGCTAATGCAAATCCAGCTATCCCTAAGGCAGAACCAATAGCACCAGGAAATGATTCTATTTTAGATAAAATCGCACCTAATCCTTTTCCTGCTAGAGCTAACTCATTGAAACCTATAGAACCTCTTTTAAAGGCATATGAAACATAATCAATATTATCTTTAGCATGACTATAGCTTTTAGTTAATGCATTAGATGTATTTTTTATATTTTTTGTACTTTCTTTCTGGCGTTCATTAAGTGATTTTATTGTTTTTTCAAAATCATTTATGCCAGTTTGAGCCTTTTTAGTATCTACGCTTTTAAGTTTTGACTTAGCAGATAATATTGTTACAAGCTCAGCTACGTCAGCATTAAGCTCTTTTAATGTAGCTTCAGATGCCCAAGCTGGTACATTTCTACTTATGCCATTAATAATTACGGAAGAATCTGCCATTTTTTAATCAATAAATACGTTATAACATTAATATTTATTGAGTTTTTACATGAATAAAAATTTATTCCGAACACCAAAGATTAATATCAATCTCCCTACACAATCAAAATTTTATCCAGATGACTTTTTAGAATTAAGTATGGATGATAGTTTACCTATTTGTGCAATGACAGCTCGAGATGAGCTTATGTTAAAAAGTCCAGATGCTTTATTAAATGGAGATTGTTTATTACATATTATGAAAAGTTGTGTTCCAAGTATTAAAAACCCAAAACTATTATATTCACCAGACGTAGAAGCTATTTTATTAGGGATTTTTTATGCCAGTTATGGAAAAAACCTAGATTTTAAATCTTCTTGTACAGCTTGTAGTCATGTTAATGACTTTGAAATTGATATTAGAGAAATTTTAGATAGATGCAGCTATATTAAAGATGAAGATACAAAGATAGAATTAAAAATAGATGATAATACATTTATTATTGTTGATATAGTTCCTTGGACTTTTGAAACCCAAACACAAAACCAACTGAGATTATTTGAACAAAGTAAAATGATGCAGGCTGTAACTAATGATAATCTTGATGATTTAGAAAAACTTAAACATTTTAATACTAGCTTTGAAAAAATAGTTGATATAAAATTTAAAAACTTATGTGGAAGTATTAAATCTATTTCTATTTGTAAAAGAATTAACAACGAAATACAAAAAGAATTATTAAAATCCAAAGAAGAAATATCTGATTTTGTTTTTAGTGCTGATCTTACTTTAGTAAATCCAGTATTAGAAGCATTAGATAAATTAAATTTAGCTGGAATAGAAAAAACATTTACTGCTAAATGTAGAAATATTATTATCACAGATGATAATAAAGTTCCATGCAATCACGAATGGAGTACTGAAATATCCTTTAATCCTTCAAGTTTTTTCGACAACGGCTACAATCGCTCAGTAACACTGAAATAGTTCAATACCTTGAAGAACTAAGCCAAGAAGAAAAAAGATTGTATGAGGAAGTAGCACAAATAACTTATCAGTATTCAGGAGTTACTTTAACTGAAGCATGGAGTTTGAGTTATCAAGAACGAGTTATATTAGTAGAAGAACTTAAAAAAATAAATGATGCACAAATAAAATCTCAAACTGGTAAAACTATCATCAGAAATTAGATCCACTAGCAACATTAAATGTTAACGATTATTTTTAATTTACGATTTAATTATAAATTTATATTTTCTCTTTTGTTAATGACCTTACAGTCATTAACGCAAATATGCACTAAAATTATTTACTCGTTGTCTTAAACCGACAACTTCGTAAATAATTTTGTGATATTATTCTAATTGATTAATTCTTAGGGTAAAATACGATATAGAAAAACTTTGCTTAAAAACGATTTTATAATTATATTTAAGATTATTATATTAAAAAATATTATATAATTATAATTAAAAGATTATTATATTAACTCTTTTATTAAAAGTTTTTTAAATGTTATTCTTTTATTTTATACCCATTTCAATCTAGGCATATAGATATATCCCCCCTAAAAACTATACTAAGTTTTTTCATTATAACACCTACAATATTATGTAGTGTTATCAATGTACTTAGATTTTATATAGTTTTTAAAGAGGATACACAAAGCATACTTGTTTTTCAACTGAGTACACAGATTTTTGATTAACTTGCTTAGCATTCTTGCATTTGTGACTAAAGCCTACAATATGGTAGAATGAGTTATATGTTGTAATTAAGACGGAGAGCGGTGTGCGTATTCTCCCCTTCAAGTTAGATATCCAGATCACACGGTAATTGTTAAGTTGCTTCCCAGCAGAGCTTAACTCCTCAAATAAGGTTCACAAAACTACCCCTATTTGAGTCAATATTCTAAAAGAATATTGATCCTTTAACGTCTGACCAATTAGCCTATAAGTGAAGGAACAACCCTTCTGGTCTCATCGCCTAAGTTACGAGCTTACATTCATAAGCTACCCTAGATACACTTAGTCACGGTTCGGAACATTGCTAACTTTTCGTTCCCAGTCCTGTTCGCACAGTCAGTCTAGTCTAACCTTGTTTTACTTAATAAAGTCACGCTATTTAATTATAAACCTTGTAAAACTAGGTTTTTTATTTAATTAAACAGTTATGGCTACGTCTCACAACAAAAATCCTTACTTTGTTAAATTTTGTAATAAATCTATAATAATAAATTTTATTACAAAGAAAGCAGTAACATTTCAAAAAATCCATCGGACGAAGGGTACTTTAACTTATTTTACTAAGTTACACTCTAAAATATATTATCTTCATTACATTAAAGCTAACATATTTCGTATAGTTGAGTGTTACCCTTACAATTCAGCGACTTTATCAAAAGATTCTTATAAAGGCTCGATACTCCCTTATAATTTTCTTTATTTATGGTAACTAAATTTAAGAATTAAGTCAAATTTAAATAAAACTTATATAAAATTTACCATATTTGTTAACACTAGCATTATTTTGTTGTTAATGTCAATAAAAAAGTTTAATAAATAATTAAATGACAAACTCAAAACAAAAAGGCAATTCTTTTGAAAGAAATATTGCCAATAAATTAAGCGAAAGATTTAAAGAATATACTGGATTGGAGAAATCTTTCCGCAGAGAAGTATCATCTGGATCATTTTTTGGTGGTAATAATAGAGTTAGAACTCTTACTCATGATACTGAAAAAGCCAGTTTTGGTGATATAGTTGTGCCAAACGGATTTAAATTTAGCATAGAATGTAAAAATTATAAAACTCCTCCTAGTTTTTCTTCAATAGTTAAGCAAGATGTTAAACAATGGGATAGCTGGATAGAGCAAGCTAAAAGTGATGCTGATGCTGCTAAATTGGCTATGCTATTAATAATAAAATATAATAATGTATCTGAAATAGTAATTATTGAAAATAAAATTGTTGGCAATGAACCTATCTTACGTTATAAAAAATTATATGTCTACCCTTTTGAAACATGGATTAAACAAGATATTTCTATGTTCTTTACTATTTAGATTGACTTTTGTTAATTTTTCTTTATAATTAAATTTATATCTAACTATAGGAGTAACCAAAATGGCAATAGTTAAAGAGTTTGAATTAAAAGATATAGCGAAAGCCAAAAATGAAGTTGCTCAGCAAGATCCTTTACTTTACGGATTGCTCCTAATTGAAAAATTAGAAAGCTATAGTGAATTTTATTGGGATAATTATGAAAAAAATTCATATATCACAGAGTGGACAAGTAGAGATTTTGATGCCAGAATTAGGTTATTGAAAATAGACGTTAGAAAATTATTGTTATTACTTGAAAATGGTTCTGATATTTCTAAAGAAGCGGTTTTATTTATGATGAAAGAATATTATAACAATAATTTTATTCCTTTAGAAAAATGGTTAAAAACTCTCAATATTGGATATTCAACAAATAATATTATTAATCTAAATGTGGTAAGAGCTTTAGTTATTAATAAATAATTTAATTTGCTTTTATATAAAAAATAAGGTAAAGTAAATTATATGTTAATAATTTTAATAGTTTTACAAATATATTTGCTTATAAATGCTTTTGTTGGAGCAAGAAACCTTGCATTTTGGAAATGTAATAACGATTTATATCAAATTTATTCTGTAGTTTTTCTTTTAATAATTGTTATTATGTTTATAAATTCTCTAATAATTTTGGGTATTTTGCATTGAAAATTGGTGATAAAATAGTTTTATTCACAGATATTCATTTAGGACTTCGGAATAACGAACGCAGGCATAATGAAGAATGTTTAGAATTTATAAAATGGACCATAGCTGAAGGTTTAGAATTTGGTGCTAAAACAAGCATATTTGCTGGTGATTGGCATAATCAAAGAAATAGTATTCAATCTAGTACCTTAAGTTATAGTAATCAGGCATTTGAACTTTTAAATAATGCTTTTGAAAAACATTACGCAATCGTAGGAAATCATGATCTCTTTTATAAAGACAAAAGAGACATTCATAGCATTGAATTTGCAAGAAACTTAAAGAATATACATATTATCAATGATATAACAGTTATTGGTGATATGGTTCTTTCTCCTTGGTTAGTTTCTGATGAATATAAGAAAATATCATCATTTCATCAACCATATATTATTGGGCATTTTGAATTGCCTTTTTTCTTAATGAACGCTCAAGTAGCAATGCCAGACACAGGGCATATATCAAGGGATGATTTTAAGGGAAGAAATCAAACTGTTTTTAGTGGTCACTTTCATAAAAGACAAATTCAGAAAAATATACACGGAAACGATATAATTTATGCTGGTAATTGTTTCCCTCATAATTTTAGTGATGTAAATGATGATGAAAGAGGAATTGTTTTATTAGAATTAGGAAAACCTCCAATATTTAAAAAATGGCATAAAGCACCAGAATACAGAAATTTTTTGTTAAGTAATTTAATATCATCACCAGAATTATTAATTTCTGAAAAAACGATTGCAAAAGTTACTATTGATTTGCCAATAACTTTTGAAGAAGCCAATTTTATAAAAGAAACTTTACATAAAGATTATAATGTAAGAGAACTCCGTATGCTTCCTCTAAAAGCTCAAATAGATAGTTTTTTAGATATAGAGGTTACAAAATTTAATAGCGTAGATGAAATAGTCAATAATTGTATTAAAAGTATTGAAAGTAATACACTTGATACTGGATTACTAATGGAAATTTATAATCAGATTTAAAATATGTTACAAATTAATAACTTAATTATAAAAAATTTCATGAGTATAGGAGAAATTCCACAAAGAGTAGATTTTGCCAATATTTCTGTTTGTCTGATTCTTGGGGAAAACCTTGATATGATTATGGACAATCAAAGTATTGCAAGAAATGGTGCAGGCAAAAGTGCAATTTTAAACGCTTTGTCTTTTGTTTTATTTGGACAAGCAATTAGTACCATAAAAAGAGACAATCTAATTAATAACATAAACCAAAAAGGAATGGTTGTCTCTTGCGAATTTTCATGTAATGGACATAAGTATCGTGTGGAAAGAGGAAGAAAACCTAACTTTTTTAAGTTTATTATTGATAATAAAGAAGTTGAGCAAAAAGAAGTCGATGAAGCACAAGGTGAAAACAAGGAGACTCAAAAAGAGTTAGAACGTGTTATTGGCATGAGTCATAACTTGTTTAAACATATTATTGCTTTAAATACTGCCACTGAACCATTTTTGAAAATGCCTAATGCTAAGCAAAGGGAATTGATAGAAGAGCTTTTAGGAATGAAAGTTTTAAGCGAAAAAGCAGAAATATTAAAAGATTTACTAAAGGTTACAAAAGAAGAAATAAAAATGGAAGAGTTCAAGATTAAAACTCTTACAGAAAGTAATAAAAAAATAGAAAACTCAATTTTAGATACTAATACTAAAAAAGAGCAATGGGATAAAAACTTTAACCAAAATATTAAAGACATAGAAAATACATTAACCCAACTTCAACATATCAATATAGAGGAAGAATTAAATGGCCATAATAATATTAATATTATTAATTCTATTAATAAGGAAATAGAAGGATTTGAAAAAGATAAGAGAGTATTAGAAAGAGAAAAGAAATTCATTAATGATAATATTGAAACTAATGCTTTAAAGTTAGAAAAGATTGAAGAAAATAAATGTCCAACGTGTGAGCAAAGCGTTCATAGTGAAAAACAAGAGAAAATCCTTAGTGAACTAACAGAAATTATCAATAAGAATATTATTAAGGTTGATGATATTGAAATTAAGATAACTAATATTGACGATTTCCTAAAGAAATCTTATGAAAAATTTAATAGTTTAGATAAAAAAATTAATCCTAAAACTTATAAAGATGAAGTAAATCTTTTTTATAACACTATTGAAGAGGTTTATGAACACAAGTCAAGCGTAGAAATTGTTAAGAATGAGTTAAAAAATATTAGAAATCAAAAGAATCCATATGATGAACAAATAGATAATTTAGTAAACAACGGATTGCAAGATGTAAATTTTGATGTATTGAATGATTTGAAGAAAATTCATGACCACCAAGAATTTTTATTAAAGCTATTAACAAGCAACGATAGCTTTGTTAGAAAAAAAATTATTGATCAAAATATTGCGTTTATAAATGAACGTCTTAAAATGTATTTGGATAAGCTAGGATTGCCCCATATTGTTTTGTTTGAAAGCAATTTGGAAGTAAGCATAAAAAACTTTGGTCAAGATATGGATTTTTACAATTTGAGCAGAGGTGAACAGACTAGGTTGATCTTGGCTTTAAGTTTCAGTTTCAGGGATATTTTTGAAATGCTTACACATCCAGTCAATATTTTAATGGTGGATGAATTATTAGATAGTGGTGCTGATGGTCAGCTTGTAGATGGTGCTTTATCAGTTCTCAGAAATATGAACTTTGAAAGAAACAAGCAAATCTTCATTATAAGTCATAAAGAAGAAATATTGAGCAAGACAAACACTATTCTAAAAGTAGTTAAAGACGGTGGCTTTAGTACCTTAGAATTAGTTATGGAATAAAAAAGCACTTGTTTTACACAAGTGCTTTTTTATTAATGGCTATTCATTTAAGCAACCTTAAGTTTAGGTGCAAATAAATTTACATTATGCATAGTTCTAATGCTTCCTTCCACTTTACTAAGTTTAGGTAAGCTGATAGTAACATAAGAATAAATATCTCCACCAACACTAGTGAGTGCAGGCAGTTCAGCTTTAGCATAAATATCAATATCTCCACTTACTTTGACAAGGTTAGGTAAGCTGGCAGCATAATCAATAAGAAGATCACCTTTAACTTCAGTAATGTTGATATAATCATTATTCCTATATTCAGTAATATCTTTAAATCTAACTGTTAAACTTCCTTGATATATCATAAAAACTACTATTTGTTTGTTTAGCTGATATAAATAGAATATCACAACCTAAATTATAAGTCAATAGTAAAATGGAATTATTTCAATAAAAAAGTAAATATCTTTATAAAATATTCTTTGGAGTTGAAAATGAAGTTTGGTCGTTTAGCTAGAAAATTTGAATCAAAAATACCTCATATGAGTGCTATTCTTGGTTCTAAAAAAAGTTCACTTGTGCCACAATCAATAGATTGGACTAAAGGGATACAAGAATTTGGCATGATGATAAATGATAAACTTGGCTGTTGCACTTGTGCTGCCGTATATCACGCCAGACAGATATGGACACTTAATTCAAGTTCAGAACTAACAGAAAATGATAATTGTGTTGAAAAATTGTATGAGGAAGCATGTGGTTATAATCCAGCAGATCCTTCAACTGATAATGGTGGGGTAGAACAAGATGTTCTCACTTACCTATTAAAAAATGGTTATCCTTTATCTGATGGCTCTGTTGATAAAATAATTGGATTTATGGAAGTAGATCCTAGAAATATCAATGATATAAAACAAACAATATTTAATTTTGGAGTTTGCTATATTGGATTTGATGTACCAGATAATCTAATGGAAAATGGAAATCCACCTAAACTATGGAATAATATTAGCAGTAGCAAGATAGATGGTGGTCATGCTGTTATATTGGTAGGGTATGACGAAATTGGATTTACAGTAATTTCTTGGGGAAGCGTATATAAAATGTCATATGATTTCTTTTTGAAATATACTGATGAAGCCTATGCTATATTATCTAAAGATTGGTTAAAAAATACTGGAATTAGTCCTTTAGGATTAACTACTGAACAATTAGAATCATTAATGAAGACTTTATAATTTGCTATTTGCTTTAATTATAGATTTCATAATAGCCAATGAAATAGTTGGAGCTAATTCTTCTATTGCATTATCTTCATTGTCTGAAATATAAAATAGACATCCCCATTGTTCATCTTCTGGATATAAACACACTATTGTTATATTATTAAGTTTAGCCCACTCTATTGCAAGTTTTGAAACAATTTCAGCACTTTTTAGATAAAATTGTGAACTTTTACATCCAACAATTTCTACAAATTTTGATTCTATTTCAGTAATTTCAAAACTATTCATAAAATATCTCTATCACTTTTATCTTTAATAACTAACATAATAAACTTTTTATTTAATTATTAAACTAATTCAAATGATGTACCACTATATCCATTAGATGCTGCATTATTGCTGGCATTATTTAAATTTGTAATCAAAGAATTGATGTTTTTTGGATTGGTGTTAATTTTTCTATTTCCTTTTTCATGTTCATAATCTTTACCACACTCTAAGGTGTAGCTATAATATTCAATTAGCTCTGATAACGTGCCAGTTTGTAACATATCAG
>Ga0209611_10000471_pt1 | contig 59958 bp, 36 predicted proteins | sample S1TSphgellanicum_3_FD_187693 | JGI IMG/M metagenome (GOLD analysis project Ga0209611, IMG submission 187693) | Host-associated microbial communities from peat moss isolated from Minnesota, USA - S1T2_Fc - Sphagnum magellanicum MG (SPAdes) (version 2) | ecosystem: Host-associated > Plants > Peat...
AAGAAGTTCCACCCCATGGAAGGGGAATGTTATGCATTGATTTGGGGCGTCATGCACTTCAGGCAGTATCTGCATCGCACCCACTTTATTCTGAGAACAGATCATAAGCCATTGGAATGGTTGGCAATGGTGTCTGATGCATATGGAAGAAGGGGATGTCGGATCGACATGCTCCAGGATTTCAGTTTCAAGATCATACATCGACCAGGTATGAAGCACACCAATGCAGATGCACTGAGCAGAAATCTGATGGGAATTGCTACAGACGATGATGATTTTAATCTTGAGATCCACGACTTCGCAAACAAACCGGGAGGTGTGATTAAGGCCACAAGGGGGCTGTTTTCTGTCCAGTGTGGTTGGGAATCTGAGTGGCTTGGTGTGAGGAGACGATCGAGACCACTGAAACAGCACTATCAATGTTGCTTTGGCATTAACCATTGGCTTCGATTGGAGGAACACCAGCTGTATATGATGGAGGTGTTGATAGAGACGAGTCAGGATGAGGAAGATGACTCACCTGATGATGGAGAGGAGGTTGTCGAGAAGGAAATACGGAGTTCGAAATCTTACAGGGGCAAACAGGTGCTGAGGAAAGGAGGAACAAAGTATTATGATAAGAAGCAACAGCTCGACATAATACTGGCTGCCCAGGGATTGTTAGATGATGCTGAGTACGAAGCAGAAGGTGCGCATACTGGGAGCAATGAAGCTTCTGATGATGACTCAAGCAAAGCGGACATCTGGGAGGATGCACTTTGCATTGAATGGCTGAAGGAAGGGTTCATTCCCAAGGAAATTGATCCTCAGGAGAACAAGAGGATAAGAAGGAGGGCGAAGCAATACTGCTGGAAGGATGGGAAGCTCTATTTCAGGGGACTGTATGTGCCAAAACCGGATGATAGGCTGAAGTTGATAACTCAAATGCACGAGGACTTAGGACATTTCGGAGAATAGAGGACCTTGGCAGAGATCTGCCAGAGGTATTTTTGGAGCAATCGAACTGAGTGCGTAAAGGCCATGGTCAGATCATGCAAACAATGTTCGGTTACAACATGTCTTGGCCTTGAGGTATCCACTAGGGCACTTGGGTAAATTGTATTCCAACCTATGATACAACCTTTGTACATTTCAACCTTGGGTAATGGGTCACATGGGGCAATTTCTACCATGTAAGCCCTCCTTTGACAAGGCAAGGGAGGGCATACATATTTGCCCCAACTAGCCTATTATTAAGTTTATAAAAGTTTATACCTACTAATTAATTAACAAGCTTTCAAGTTGTCTTCAATGGCAAAATTGGTTGGGAAAAATTATATGGTTACAATGTATGAATGGTTATGGAGTTGCAATTTATTCCCAAAGTTTTAAATCATGCCTTAGTATAAAATTTCCAGGTTGTTCCAATAGTCATTCAACATAAACAATCGAGTAAGCATGATGAAAATAACTTCAAATTATGATACGAGTCCATAGTTTAAAACTTAGAATTTGGATGACAACATTATGAATTATTAACTTGTAGTTATTTTTTAGTAGAAGTTTTAAGGATGAAAAGGTAATTAGTGTAGTAATAAGAAGTAGGACTTGTAGAATTGAAAGTGTTGTCAAATTAATTAACTTTTAAAGGAAATAAAGATAATATAGTGTTCAAGAGGTATCACTAGAGATTTAATTAGGAAAAAGGTTAGGAAAGAGTGAGAGAAGATGATGATAAGAAGTGTGTTAGAGAGACAAGTACTTAGAAAAAGAAACATAGGACAAAGAAGGCAACTCTGATAATTATGATGTAATCTCATTCTATTGAATCACATGTAATACCATCATGTGATTTTCTTTTGCAAGTCACTATGTTTTCTATGTGTTAACTTGTGTATATGTTCAATGTGTGTGTGTGGGTGTTCTTATGAAAGTTTTTTGCATGTGCAAAAAATTGGGGCAAACACATCCTTGAGGTGATACCACCAAAAAAGTCAAACCTTCATTTTATTGAACCTATTAATCAAGTTTTTTAAATATTGGAAAACACTTAAATAACTTTGATTATCAATATGAAAGCATTGCAAGAGCAAGTCTTTTACAAAGAGTATGATTAGAAAGAAAATTTTCATACTAAAATTCAATACAAGAAAAAGAAAAGGAAACATGCACATAAAGACTGTTGTTTTTCAATATGGTAAAATATTCCAAGGTCTTTTTTTAAAAAATGTGAAAACACCTCCTTGCACAAAAGATAGTTTCATCAATGGAAATGACTTTTTCCCATTTGCATGCAAAACTTTCATCATTCAAATAAAATGCCTTGAATTATGTGATAGTGAAGGCTTCTTTGTGTAGACCTAAACTTAGGCTACCACCTTCAAATATATGATGTTCAAAATAGGGGAAACCATTAAAAAAATGACATTACTGACATGGTTAGGAATGTCATTAATCATTCCCAAGTTGAAATTTTGATTTTCAAATATTTTAATAGATAGCATTTCAAATTTTATAAATAAAAAATTCACCAAACCTTTTGAAAAGTTTTAAAAATTGAACATGATTCAAAAGCATGGGTAGTAGCTTAAGCAATTTTGATTAATTTCCAAAGTTTCTAGGTTTTCTCTTTTTCGATTGATTAAGGTTTCAAGAGATTTAATTGAATTGTCCTTTCTTTTGAGAGGATTGCATTAATTCATAACCCTAATGCAATTGTCCTTTCTTTTTCCACTTTCCTCTTCCATTTTGGTTTTGCATTTGACAATTTCAGGGTTTCAAATAGCATTCAATCTTTTTATTTGGCCAAACCTTTTGAAATTTATTTTAACACCAAACATCAATCACAGGTAAAGTAAGTAGCTAGTTGCCCAAGCAATTTTGATTAGCATAGGTGAATAGCAAGTTCGTCAGGTTTCTACCATATAATTATTTATTTTTAAAGGTTCTATTTCGCCAATAAAATACTCTCAAATATTCCAAAAGATGCTTCATTTTCCTTCACAAAACAATTTTTCTTGAGAAAAATATTTTTTTGAAATTTTCACCACGTCTAAAAATAGTATAATTCTTTTCGAACCTGCTATTCAACTATGATTAGCCCCCAATGTTTTTAGGTTTTTTTTCTCTCCCTCTCTCTTTGGAGTGATTGGGGTTTCAACAGATTCGTCGTTCGAAAGATATCATCAATCTGCAATCGATTGTTTTCATCCATTTCTTAGTTCTCAATTCATAACCCTAATGCAATTGTCGTCCTTCCTTTTCCCCATTTTCCCTCTTTTCATTTTGGTTTTGAGTTTGACCATTTTAGGGTTTGCTTCTGTTGTCATCGAAGTCGAAGAAAGAACGCTTGAGGTTCTTACCGAAATCGAAAAGCGCTGCTGCGATTCCATCGCTGATTGGTCGTCAAGGAAGCGCACGACGCACTGTCACAGCAGACTACAGGCGATGGCGACAAGGGCCGCATCTCGGATCGCTGTGCGCGCAGCCGCGGCCGCAAGAGCTTCTGTCGCATCCTACTTCCCTGCACAACTCTCGGAGGCTACAGAGTCCGTGAACCGATGGACCCCAGGGAATCATCAAGTGCGTCACCTGAATGTCCACGAGTACCAGGTCTTTCTCCTCCTCTCTTTTTCCTTGTTGCTGGGATTGTAGATCATTTTTAGGACAGTGGCCAAGACCCGGGTTTCGTGTCCAGTCTCATTCTGTCTTATGTTAGGGTTTCACCAAATGAGATTTCGTTAGGCTTAGTAGGGCTTTTGTTAGTTGAGATCTTTGACCTATGCAGTAAGTTTAATCCCTTTGTTGGAGTCTGAATGTGTAGGCCACATGCCATTCAGATGGCTGCCAAAAGATTTGGCCTAAGGTAAAGGCCACATAAAGAGAAGAGAGGTGATCTTGATATTGGTTTCTATGAACTTTATCAAATTCTTGATGACCAGTAGATCAAATTCATCATGGTTTCATCAATTGAGATTTCATCAGGTTTAGTGGGGCTTCTGTTCTTTGAGATCTTTGACCTATGCAGTATTTTGCAGTCCTTTTGTTGGAGTCCGAATGTTTAGCCTAAACGCCCATTCAGATGATTGCTGAACGATTTGGCCTAAGGTAAGGCCACATAAAAGAAAAGAGTTGATCTTGATGTTGGCTTTTATGCACTTCATCCAAATTTTTCATGTCCAGTGGATCGGATGTGTGTGAGTGGTCCAGGGTGCCAAATTGATGAGCAAGTTTGGTGTGAATGTGCCCAAGGGTGTAGTGGTATCTTCTGCAGAAGAAGTACCCAAGGTTCTGCACGATGTCTTCCCTGATAATGAAGAGGTGATTTACAGTTCCTTGTGCAAACCTGGTTGTCTTGCGATGCTGGCCATGTTCAAGGGGACTGTCTTGATTGGTTTGGCCAATTTTCTTGAACTTGGTTTGTTTGTACAATAAAAAGGACTAAGATGAGAAGCAGCAAGGCAAAGTAATGGGGGCTGGCAGTGCAGCTGGTGGTGAAGAGCCAAATATTGGCAGGTGGGAGAGGTTTGGGCACTTTCAAGAATGGTCTAAAGGGTGGAGTGCATATTGTCAAGCGAGATGAAGTGGAGGACATAGCAGGTTTGTGGATTTTCTCCAACTCTACAACCTTGCATCATGTGCGCATAAGTGTAATTACTATCCTAGTGGATGTAGGTCATCATTTACTGCATAGCATTTCAGTTTTCTTTTTGGTTTTGGACTCAAGAGTCCATGGAGGGGTTCAGTTTTTCTGTATCATTGCACCTTTGTCATTGTTGGGGAAGAGAAGCGTTGGGTCATTAGCATAGTATTGATTACCAACCAATTTTTTGTGTGTGAAATTTTGCATTTATGCAATGTTTTTTTTCTTTAACTGTCACAAGATTCCTTATAGATGCCTTTTAGTTTGCCACATTCTGACAAGAAAAACATAGAAGTCGGCATATTTAGACACTGGGTTCTTGGAGGTCACCAAAACATAGCAGGATTCTAGGAAATGTCTAGTGTCCTCTCTGACCTGTAGCCAAATTTTGGCTCTTTCCTCTCATAGATGGTTGCCAGTGTCAAAATTGAAAATTAAAAAAATAAACCCTGCTGATTACTGTTTAATTTTGGTGAGCTGGGAAACAATTAATATTCACCAATGTGATAGTTATTTTTGTTTGAAGTAGAACCCCAGGCATTTGGGAGAATTGACTCTGGGTATGCATATCTAACGACCTTCTCATCAATGCTCTCCTCTGTATTGACTTGACCTGCATGGGCTTGTAACCACAGGCAAAATGTTGGGCCAGATTTTGGTAACCAAACAGACTGGACCAGAGGGAAAACCAGTGAACAAGGTATGAGTCTGTTCTGGTGACTTTGATCCATGTGTTGCAATCAGATGCCATAAGTTTTCATTGATGTGAATTATATAAGCAAGCTTGCACTTCCCAACATAGGCACTCTTCTATGCACAGAACTGAGGAAGTGTTTTCTGTGAATGCCTGTTAGGTCAAGCTGGCAGTTTTTTAAAATTGAGGTCACTTAGGCTGTGCCAGACAGGAGAGATGCTTTTATTTGAGTCAACTCCTTAATATACTGTAGGTCAATGGGGTGAGATCACTATCTTTGCATTGGTTGGCTGCAGGTGTTTTTGTGTGAGAAATTGGCCTTGATCAATGAGATGTACTTCGCTATTGCATTGGATCGAGCCAGTGCTGGCCCTGTAAACTCTTCACATCCTGTGTTTATGTTAACAGAGATAGTGGTGGAGATTGCTTTTGTTTCATCCACACCACCTCGTTGAGATACCAAGTGAAGCAGATACATGGGCAGGAATACAGTGCAGAATGATCAACATTTGCTTGCTTGACAGGTGATCATTGCATGTGCCAAAGGAGGCACCAGCATTGAGGATCTCGCAGAGAAGTATCCTGACATGATCATTAAGGTTATGTACCACCTTTTGTCAGTTCAGCAGTACGATATCCCTCTGCAACTGTGAATGCAGTTTTTTCTCCCTTCAATCTGCGGAGCCCTCTAGTTGCAGTGGCACCACAAAAGTTATCTGACATGCTCTAAGCAAAGGGTGCAGGTACCAGTCAACATTAGAGATGGCATCACTGATGCAGAGGCTGAGAAGGTGGTCAAGGGGCTGGCTCCAAAGAAAGCAGATATTAAGGGGGGAATAGATCAAGTCAAGAAACTGTACAAGCTTTTTACAGAGTCTGATTGTACTCTTGTTGAAGTAGGTTTACCAGCCTAATTATCCACAATGATAAGAATGCTGCACTGCTTTAAAGAGGCAAGATTCTCTGTTGGGTAATGTTGCATCATAGAAATTTGTAGCCTGCATGTGCCCTGTGCTGAACATAGTTAACAAGCACCAAGCTGATGGTATCATGCTCTTGGGAGCTTACTGTCATCATTTGAAAAGTTTGGACATTGTTTACCTGCATGCAGATTAATCCTCTGGCAGAGACATCCGATGGTCGCATTGTTGCAGCAGATGCAAAACTCAACTTTGATGACAATGCTGCATTTCGTCAAAAGGAAATATTTGCAATGCGTGACACAACTCAAGAAGATCCTCGGGAGGTATGCATGAGAGGTTACAGAGAGTGATGTGATCAGCATAAAGAGTAGAGTCTAAGAACAGGTGAACCACAGTAGGGACTATGCTATGTTCAGTAGGCTGACACCAGTATCATCTTCTCTTAGCCCCATGTTGTAACATCACTGACTTCAAGAAGAGGGTAAATGTTTGTCCTCCTGCATTCTGCCCATGTCTCTTTTGTTGTGTCTGTTGGCCCTCAAACAAGCAGATGTAGACCCAGGTAAAACAAAATCATCATGCATTTGGTTGGGACAGGTTGCAGCTGCAGAAGTAGACTTGAACTACATTGGACTGGATGGTGAAATTGGATGTATGGTGAATGGAGCTGGCCTTGCAATGGCCACCATGGATATCATCAAACTCAGTGGTGGCACACCAGCGAATTTCCTGGATGTTGGTGGCAACGCATCTGAGACCCAGGCATACTTCCACTTTTGTGAAATGCTTACTTTACTGCTTGATCCCCATTGGAATTAGAAAGATTCTCTGTTGCAGAGTTCCATCATCACAATTGTTCAGATTGTTCAAAGATGCACGCTCTTCACTGTGAGGCAAGGATTTTGGCATGGAAAGGACTTGTCCTTGATGTTTCTCATATGGGCAGTAAGTAATGCCTTCATTTGACTTAAGGATGAGTCACAGCATTCTTCAAATGCATCCTTTCAAGGCAAATGGCCAGCATAGAAAATCAATGTGACTTTTGTGACTGGAAATGAACTAGTGATAGCATAGTGTTCACTTCCAAATGTGCACTATGGCACTAATATTATCATTGTGCAAAAAATCACTTGTGTTCAGTTTTTGTGAAGGATGAATGGAATTGAGTCCTTGTTCCACAAATTGAAAGGAGAATATTAAAGATGTGCAGGTGGTGGAGGCATTCAAGATATTGACTGGTGACCCGAAAGTTAAAGCAATTTTGGTAAATATATTTGGTGGCATCATGAAATGTGATGTTATTGCAAGTGGGATTGTCAATGCTGCCAAGCAGGTATATTTTGTTCCACTCTCATTCCTAATGTGCTTTGTTAGATCTGCACTGAGTGTATGCTCATTGAATTCACTTGATGGAACCTGTAATATTGAAGAAATTTGTTCAACATTTTAACTGGTACTCCTAGATTGTTCTTTGACTATCGCAGCCTATATATGTGCAGGTGAAGCTGGAAGTTCCATTAATTGTGCGCCTGGAGGGCACAAATGTTGAGCTTGGCAAAACTATCCTCAAGGTACTTGTCCATTTGTAATATGTTTCTGATTTTTTCTGTTCATTAAAGCTTTGTGCACATTGCATGTTAAGTGTGCCAGACCAAACCAGTACAGCTTGATCAAGTCCTCAATTTGTCCCCAGGTGGACCAAAGCAGAGTACTGCATCCAAGTAATCGCCAGTGGTGTGCTCAAAGGATGTGTTGGGGTGTAGGAGGCCTCAGTCACAGCCCTCTATGCAGGCCTCTCTCTCCTTAGATGCTTGTTTTGTACAGAGGGAGAAGCTAAAATGGAGTGAAATTTACACTCACAAGCTTGTGGCAGCCTAACTGGGACATATTGTCTTTCACTATTAGCTATGTCTGTTGAGTGCTAGCCAACTTAACAACTGAGTCTTCCTGTTGCTTTCAGAAATGTGACAGTAATTCAGGACCTAGATGTAATGGCTTACCAAAAAATTTGGGTGGATTGTCATATACTTCTCTACACCCACTGTTGGGAGTTGATGAAGTCAGTGGATTCATGGCAGCTTGTGGCTGCTTTCAATGATGAAGGCAATAGTCTGACACTTTGTGAGTGACTCTCATAAGGTTAATGACCCCACTCATACTCATATTACGTTCTATGTGTTATTGTGGAGTTTTCTCTGCAATCTGTTAATTGTGCCTTTTGAGTGCCAGTCAACATCATGTCTTTTCATTGCTTCCAGAAATGTGACAGAAACTGAGGACACAGATTTTACATAATTGCCTGCCTTCAGTTTTAAGCAGCTTCTGGGCTATCTGTCTATGCCCACTGCCAAGAGCTTCTAAGTCAGTGGGTATTAATGGCAGGTCATCACTGCCATTCATGATGACAATTACAGACTGATACTTTGTGACTGACAATCCTAAGGTTATGATCAAACTTGTGCTTTTAGTGTTTTTGTTTAGCTGGGGTGTGTAAGGGGTGTGTGGGGGAAGGGCCTGTTCTGAAGTGACACTGGAAGCTATGATCTTATTGATTTTAAGTAGCAGACAATAGAGCAATGCCTAATGTGTTCCAAGGTTATCCTCTGCATGTTACAGCTGTCTCAGGGACAGATGGAAGGTATCCTGAGAAGTTTATATGTGTTTGGAATGACCCTTTATCGTGTTGTGAATGTTTGGGTTTTTAAGGTTCAATTTTTGCTGATTAATTAAGGGAAATTTATGATCCAGATTTGATAAGAGGTGTTGTGAGCACAGTTAAATTGGCTTGGGAAATTGTTTTGCAGGAAAGTGGAATGACCATCATCACAGCAGAAGACCTTGATGATGCTGCCAAGAAGGCTGTCAAGGCTTTGAAGCATTGACTGGAGTGCTTCACTTTAGGTGCTCTGTGATAGGTATGAGGTCTGCAGGTAACTTTTGTCCTACAATGTGGTGGATGGCTTGACCAAGTTGTTGCAATATAGATGGACATTCTGGTCATATGTCATATGTCATGTCATAAAGACAAACTACAAGGTGTAGCTGTCTGTTTCTTATGTAGTCCTTCACAAGCCCATTGCCAAGCTCTTAGGACTACGACTCCAGGGTCTCATAATATTGTAATAATTTTGGTCACCTCATTAGATTTTTACTATTGTGGCTGCTTTTGCAGCCACTTTAGTAATCAGATTTTAACTATTCTGACCGCTAATTTGAATTCTGATTGATTTGCAATGGACGGATTTTCCTTTCCCAAAATCACCTCTTGTTCTGTTAGCACATACCCTGTTGCCTATTGACTCTTGTATAGAAATGGCAATGGTTAATAGAGATGGATAAGAGCAGGTACACCAGTTGCAGTAAAATGGCCTGTACACTACACAGTGGATGGAGCACAGTCGGAGGAATGGTTCATAGGTAAAGGTCTTGATTGAGGTCCTAATATTTAGATTTGGTTAGATTGAGTTTCTAATATCTAGATCCAGTCAGATTCTTGATACTCAAATCCAGAACTGTCGATTTTGACACTTGGATCTGGGTATCTGCACAACACTGGCTTGGAGTTTGGACCTGCACACAATGGATTATGGGAAGGATGAAAATTTGGAATGGTCTAAACCACAAGGCCCGATAAAAAGATGACTTCTTCTTATCGGCCAGCCATAATGGTTGGCCCAGGTGGTGGCATTTAAATGGTTCCTCACCTTATATTGTCCAATATTTCATGATTAGGGGTGGGGGTTGGGGAAACAATTAACACTCTGTTCAGTTAGATGGTACCTAGTTACTGCTTTCAGGGACAGAGATTTGTTCTGACAATTTTTTTCTTTTTTTTGACAAAAAACTTGGATAAATGTGTTGTCCTAGAGTAAACTCAAAAAAATTTGCTAGTTTTTTTTAAATCCCCAATTTTGTGACTTCTCAAAAAAAATAATTTAAACACTGGTCAGGATTCATGGCCCACCATGCAAGTAAGTGATCATGGGTTCAATTCCCCTAGAGGCTATGCTAACTTTTAGTTTAAGGTGTAGGTGCTTATATACCAATAGCTAGCCTGGTTTTCCCTGAAGAGCATGAAGTGTCCATATGGTTAAAGAGCTCATATATTGTTGAGTAGTGTAGCATGTGTCACTAGTCCAAGTGTGAACTGGTTACCCAGCTAATTTTTCCTCTCAAATTTAATTGAATTTCCAACAACAAAAATTTCTCAAAATTCAACATCTCTCACTAGGGTAGCCCGGCTGGTCATTGAACACTTATGCACCCAAAGCAAAGTAGCAGCCAATCAAGTGTTTGGCTCATCCTACTATTCCAAGACTTTTTGTAAATTTGCTTTGGGTGAATCCATAGCCATTTAGATTGCATCAAATGGTTGAGAAATGACGTGGATATGCCCATTCAAAATATGGGTCCTTTAAAAATTGGAAAAGGTACAAAGCAAAAATGTGGGTGACTAATCAGCAAACACATCACATTCCATGATCAATCTTCAATCTATTGACAAGTGGACAACATGATGCTCGTTTTCAAACTAGATGGATGCCAACACTAGATGGATTCATACAAAACAGTTCATCAATCATGAAGGGCCAAAATTAAAATTTTCAAACATGAGACTAATCAATAGTCATAGCAAAAATGTTGTTCCATTAACCCTAATTTTCTAAACTAGAATGGGCACCACGAACTTAGGGTTTAGTTTCTCTCCTATGCATTGCAACAAGATTTTGCTAAAATTGTAGTTGCTCAATGTCATTGGAGACGCTGGTGTCGTTGAGGCACTCCCTCCCTTTGTGTGCTTTGTGGTTTCTATGTTGGACCAAAGATCTTTTTCAACCTATCACGGAATCATTGCCAAGCTTGCAATTTCTTTCTACATTTCTTTCTACTCATGGGACCTCACTAACCTATTGTTCATGTGTGTGCAAGCTATGAAACAAGGGACGATTAAAAGCTTTAAAGTTTTTTTATTATCTCTTTCTCCTTGGCGTTGAAGTTTTCTTTCTCTTCCTAGAGTTGAAGCTCTTTCTCTTTCTATTGCAACACATCCCAAGGGTGTGCACATTCTGTCCCCTCTATCGAATATTTCTTTCTTTCCCCTTTGCTAAATATTTCTCTCTTTCTCCCCCTAGCCATCACTCTCTTTCTCTCCTCTTTGTTGCAACATCTTTCGAACTTACGTGTGTTGTCTCCCCTCAACAAAAGCCTTTTTTTTTCCCTTAGCCATTGCTTTCAATTTTTCCCTAGCATTGAAACTCTTTGTCTCCTTTCTATTACAATGCATCCCAAGGGTGCGCACGTTCTCCCTTTTGCAGAATCTCCCCCTCTCTTTTTGGTCATCGCTCTCTTTCTCTCCTCTTTATTGCAATGCATCCCAAGGGTGCGTTTCTCTTTCTCCCTTTTGCTAAATCTCCCTCTCTGTCTAGCCATCGTTCTCTCTCTCTCATTTTTGTTACAATGCATCCTTGGGGTGTGCTCTCTCTCTCCCTTCTACTGAATCTCTCTCTCTCCTTCATGTTGAAGCTCTCACTTTCTCATTAGCCATTATTCTCTCTCTCTCCCCCTTCTGTCAAATCTCTCTTTTTCTCCCATCTACTAAAGCTTTCATTCTTTCCTTGGCCATTGCTCTCTTTCTCTACAATAACTTACACATAAATATGTGCATGTATACGCACATACAAATGTGTACATATATTTATACATGTGCCACATAATTGCATTTATACATACTTGTATCAATTTGTGTACACATATTTCCCTTATAAAAATTTAGTTACCATAACAAGGTTTGATGGAACAGTGTGACAGACTAGTTTGATGAATCGAGTGAAAATTATGAAGACACCATTACTCGCAAAAAGGCATCCAATTTGTAATTATCAATATTTTTGGTTTAAATTTTTTTGGGTTAGACCTTGGAAAAATGGAAGTAAAGTGGCACTTATTTCCTTTTTATGTAGTTCGAGCATAAAACAATCCTTAATTTTTTAACAAAAGACTAGTAAAATTATGAAACCCACAAAGGCTTCTGGGCACAAGAGGAGGGGTGCATATCAAGAATCACTAAGGATGTTTTCTGGTCACCCCTTAAGGCTTTAAGGACACAATTTTTAAAAAAAATTGGATGCACTTAGAGGGATTGAATTTTATTTTATTTTAAATACACAAACCTATTGAACTTCTTGCATATATCCATAATAGACATTCAAGGGTAAACCATACTTTGGAAAACTTTGGGTAACATATCCCAAGTGTTTATGTATAATGTTAGTATGGATGTTTAGTAGGAATATTGGTCACCAAACAAAAGGTTTTTTAAAGAAAGCAACCAACACCATATTACATTTGATTTGGTCTTTATAATTACAAGCCAAACATGGCCTATATATTTTAAAAAATAGCCAAGGTTACAAAATCAAGCAAACTAAAGTCCCTAGTTTGGATACATTTCCATATGGGATTTTTACATAAGGATGGATTTTCTCCAATAATTTTTGTAACCTTACATACTAGAATTATTAAGAATATTATTTATGTACTGCCTAAGGCAATCTTAAATACCAATTAGCAAGGTTGGCTTATTACATAAATCTTTATGTTGGAAAAGGAGTGACCAACAAGGATGTGCAAGGTGGAATTAGTTAATTTTGACAACTATTTATTATAGCTAGCCATCAATTTTCATTTGGTTCTACCAAAAAACCCCAAAGCAATTACATTTACTGGAACCTATGTTCAAGTAGTCATAGGAAAGCAATTTATTCAAGCCTTTGTAAACTTTTACATTTGGTGGAGAGATTTGATTGAAAGCATTGGTCTATGCAACTTGAAATAAGGTCGTTGTAAAGCAAGGGGACAATGTGCACTCTTGGTCTTGCAAACTCTAGTTTTTGCAACAAAAGGTTGTGGTATCCAAAGGTCTAAAGATCGTTGAGCTCCTACTAGGATTCACACACTAATGTTGGCCAAGATGTCCATCAAAGAATAGGTAACATTGTAAAAGGCTAGATATATAATCTTTGTATAAACTTCAAGGACTGAAAATGGAATAGGTGAATGGATCATTGTATTGTGCGGTGGTTTTTCTATGATTGGCTATTGAAACACATTTTTTGTAGGTTTGTAATACATTGATAACAAGTCAAAATGGTTGTAAACACATGGTATTCCTCATTATCTACTAACTTCATGTTTGTGGCTCTGGTGGGATGGGACTAAGTGAGGCCAACTTTGTTTATAAATATTGTAAAAATGTTGTTACATGCAAAAGAAAATTGGGTTTGGAGGATAGTTGATTACATCCCCTTTCCCTTTTTTATTACATTACGGTTTTTTCATGGATATTTTATATTTTGGCAATATCATGATTGAATAGCAACCTTAGAAATGGTATTACTGTAAGCCATGAATTTGGTGGCATAATTAAAATTTGGTGGTAACCAAGGATTACCACAAGTTGTGGCTAGTCTATTTTTTACTTTGTTAAAAAATGTTGAAATACATGTTTTGGAAGAAGAGGCGGTGTTGATTTTGTGTAGCCAAACAACTTACATGGTGAACAAATACCTCATAAAAAGATATGTTATAAGTTTAATTTTTACACAATATGTATTGTGTAAAAATGTAGGGTTTGTTTTAGTAATGATACTTTTTGGATCTTCAAAAATGGTATCCAGATTTTTGGACAGTAAGCAGAACACGTATTGTAAATAATTTTTTCTTTAATTTTTTGCAAAGAAAACCTTAAATGATCAATATAAATTGACCAAAAAGATTTTTATCTCTATCCCTGGCTTTGAAGCTCTTTTTTTCCTCTATTATAACGCATTTGGGGGTGTGCTTTCTCTCTCCCCTTTTCCAAAGCTTTCTTTCTTTCTCTTTCTCTCCCCCTAGCCATCGCTTCCTTTCTCTCTGCCTTTTGTTGAAGTTCTTTTTTTCCTTGGCCGCTCTTTCTATCTTTCCTTGGCCATCACTTTTTGTTCTCCCTAGGCCAAGGCTGTCTTTTTTTTTCTTCCTTATGTCCAAGCTCTTTCTTTTTGTTTCTTGTATCTATTGTAGCTATCCAAGCTCGAACTAAAGCTTTGTTCTCTTCATTTAGTCTCAGCTCTCTTGAACTCCACCCATTCACTATTTATCTTTTCTTCTTGGCTCTCCCCCACATCCTGCTACAACTTGTAGCTTACTAATCAATGGAAGGTTGGGGTAGCCTTGCTAGAACATGGCCTTTTGCAAGCATCCTTGCTTTTGCCCTTGTTTTAACTTATGATTGTGTAGTTGTTGAAATGGCCAGGTTGATGCCATTATACCCTAAAGGATGGGCTCTGAAACCAACTTGGAAGTTTTAGTGAAATTTATCACATGTTTCCTTAATTGCAAGTGTTGACTAAGCTTAATTGAAATCTACTCCATGTCATTTTTCAACTAACCTTTGAGTTGTCCTATCTGCAACACTTTGGGAATCTGTTGCACGCCTTTTCTTTGTTTCCTTTGTTTCTTTTCTCCTTTATTTTCCTATTATTTATGCTACTTCTTTGTCCATAACTTTTTGTCACATAATCTACTTGAATATTCATCAAAAATAACATGGGATTAACTATAATCAATTAACTACTTTTTGTTGTGCGTTTTCTTGTAGACAGATGTGAGAAAGACAACAAATTTTGAAGGCAAATTGGATTTAAAGCTTTTCTAAAATGAAGCAATTCCCTTTCAAATACATTTGTAAGTTCACATAGATTAATTATGTAATCTAATGTACCTTTTATTCTTGTATCTTCTATGATACCAAGACTTGTAGGCCCTTCCACATAATACTTTGGTAGTTGTTCTTACCATCAACATCAATTCTAGTTGTAGCAATGTCATTTGTAGTGGTGGCCATGTTGATTAGCTTTGTACTTATTCCATTTTCACCTTAGCCTTTAGTATCATTAATTGTTTCATCATAGTTTTCTTCATTGTCTTCATCTGATGTGCTGTTGTTACGATCAACAACATACAATTCATTGGGCTTAGTCCTTCCATCCATAGCCTTTGGATTAAAAGGCCAAATTCCTGTAACCTGAAACCCACTCTTGATGTTTCTTTTGGACAAAACTACATCTAATGCCTTATCTACCCATGTTACAAATGTAGCTTTGTCTGGCTCATTATAATTGTTTCTAACCATGCTATTATTTTTTTCTTTTTTAAAAGATGTTTTGAAGGGCTTAAAATAACTCACATCTAAAGGTTGCAAGGCATGGGAGCTATGTGAAAGTAAGATAATCATATCTAGACCAAATTATTGTGCATGTTCTATTGCCCCTAAGTTAACATGTGAACCATGTCCATCTAGAATTAATAGATGACGGTTGCTTGGAAAGATGCCACCTGGGACGAACCTTTTGAAAAATGACAGAAATGCTTTGAATAAAAAAACTTGTCATCCATGCTTTGGTCTAAACTGCCATACACGTTGTAGATTTGCAATGCATAATGTAATCAACTCTGATTTTTTCACCTTGGAATATGTAACCTAACCATATGGATCCTCATGTTGTATTCATTGCACAATTGATGGTCAACCATTTTTTAGATTCAAGGATAATGTTATACACTTGATGAGATCCCTTTTTTGCTATAACTCTAGCTCCTGATTACTTCCTTGCTTGAATCCCAGTTTCATCATAATTCCATATGTGATCTGGCCTATATTGATGTTGGGTGTACAAGGATGTCAGGTTTTGGTAGAACAAGTTGCAAGAGTTGGTGATCAAACCTTGGGTTCTATTGATGTCTAGTCCTTTTGCAAGACGAATGCTCAACTTTGGATTCTTGCATTTAAACCAATACCATCATGAGTCCCTAAACAACCCATTTTGAAATGGGGTGGGTTGGTTTTGAGTCACTTTTGCCACCTTCCATTTGAATTGATGTAATGTTATGAAAAGCCCACATTTGCACACTCAAAACCCATGCAACAATAACTTCATCTTCTTCTTCTATCCAATGCACCTAGTGGTCCAATTTTCTTGCTTCTAGTCTTCCCATATATGTGGTCAAACAATGAAATTACAAATATGCCCTAGAACTTGTTGGCCCTTCATAGAGAAGTTATGCCTATTTCAATTGCATCCATGGCTACTTCTAATGATTCACATGACCACTTGCTTCTTAAATTTGTAATAGGCACCCTATTTATTCTTGTTGACCTTTGTATTATGTTTGATATAGTTTGAAGAGGGACATTTTCCTTGTCCGCTTCTTGTCAATTTAGCACCCCACTTCATCTCCTACAAGGAACATTGAGCATCATGATGCTCCTAATTTTCTTAGACCCAACCTCCAAAAGCTTGGTGGAATGTGGTCAAGCTCCATTAATGATATTCCCTTATATTTCTTATATTTAGACCAAGAAAATAAGAAGTGTGTGAATTCAAGGTATTTGTGCAATCCATATTCATGTGTCAATACACTAATGTTGATTAGATCAAAGATGTCTACAAAATCAATCTAGTCTAAATTTTCATCTATTATTGTTATGCAAGTTGTAGGAGTATATATAATTGCATGTCATGCTTGAGCTCTAGGAAATTTGCATTGACCCATTACTTTTGCACTCTTTCCTACTACAAGGACAATTGATTTGGCTATCCAACGAAAGTAAATGAACTTGTTGAATTGTTTTTGATAAATCTTATCAATATATGTGATTATACTTTCATCTTGGTCATTCTCTATCTTGGGTAGGTCTAGTGTCTCCTCTTTCACAATTTGTAGCACTATGTTTTCTTTCCCTTTGCTTTGTAACTCTTTGGTTTCTTCCTTACTATTGTTGGGCAACTCTATGATCTTTTCTTTCACTTTGCTAAACAACTCAATCTTCTCCTCTTTGATTAATATGCTTAAAATATCTTTACTTTCGTCATGCATATGTGATTTGAGCACTATTGCACTAGGACATAACGACTTTAAGAATGTTTGAAGTTCATCTTCCACATGTTGTGGTAGTCTAGACATGTCCATTTACAATTGAGTTAAGTTAAGTTGAATGTAATACAATTGCATTTAGACACTAGCACCCAACATTATGATTGTGATGGGTTGTTTTGGTCGGAAAAAGACTTAGGAATTTCTTAGATCCTTAGGTTCAAAAACTTTGCAGTTTATGTGTTGCTAGAGTCCTTTAATGTGTTGTGCCCCTTTCAACCCTAAAAGTTGTATTCATCACCAAACACTAAAATGCACATAATGGAGTTCATTATTTATAAATCCACCCTAAATCTTTCCTTTCACCAAACACCTAAAGCCCCAAGTACATTTGGGTTTCTTAGATTTGAAAAATGTATGTGCATTACTTTATGATATATATATGAGCACATGTTCAAACATTACCTTCAATCATAGAACAACAAGAATTACAATTCTACCTTAAAATACCCCCTTCACTAAACAATTTTGTCCAATAATGTGGTTAATGGCCATATAGATGTACACATATATGTGTGTTATACTATTTTTTAACCCTTCATCACCAAACACCTCCCACTAAATAAATGAACAAAATCTCCCTATCAAAATTCTTTAACACTCCCATGACCAAACATAAATTGAATGTCACTAGTTAAAACTATAAAAAATGCCAAACATAATTTTTTATCACCAAGTGTTCAGTGATAAGACAACATATGAACACAAATAGGACAATCCTCATTTGCTAACCCCCCCAATAGTGATTATTTTGAGTGTTCGATCATAGGATGTGTTTGATCATAGGGCAAGTTACCCTATTTAAGTTTAAAATTTCCAAATCACCCCCCGCCCATTAAATCCTACTCATTCCGTGAAGCATTTCTAACAATACCAAGAGCACACCCAAATTCCACCATAATTTTTAGTTTAAATTCAAATAAAATTTCAGGGAAATTTTTTTGTTGAATATTCAATGACTTCTTCACCTTAGGGAGATCAGAGAAACATTATGAAGCCAACTTGATGCACCCCTTACTCATGGAAGGCTTTCCAACCGTACCAAGAGCAAGGCACGAGGCCCTTGGTTTGGGAGATCTCAACTTGACAAACAATCAAAACAAACAAACTGCCTTCTAGATTGACAATCCGATTGGCCCATTGTAGTGAATTTGTCTTTTCTCAGTTAATCCCGCGTCCAGGTTTTGAAAAACAATTTAAGAAATAAAATGCGATCGCGCACCGACCCCCAACCCCCCGCCAAAAGCTTTCTCTCTCTCTCGTTGACGAGAATTTTGATTGTTTGCGGAAGTTGGAGCAACATGGCGATGGCGGCGGAGCTGGTTCTCAAGGACGCTTGCTCAGGATGCGGGGCGACGCTCGACCTCTACGGCAGTGGTTGCCGCCATCTTACTCTGTGCGCCAACTGCGGCAAGACGATGGCAGAGACTGCTGCGCCATGCTCCGATTGTGGAGTCCCTGTCACTCGTCTTATTCGAGTTCGGTTTCTATACCCTTGTCCTCGCTTTGTTTGTTTGTTTATTTTGTTCTTTCTTCTCCCGTCTCTCGCGCAACACATGTTTTGCTTCCAGCAAGCTTAAAAACTAGGCTCGGAGCTCAAGTTCTTGCTCCTGTTGTCTGTCTCTCTCACAAAGGTCTGCAATAATGAGGATATAAAACGTTTAGGGTTTGAAGCTTCATTCTCTCTCTCTGTCTTTCTCTGTGTTCTGTTGAAATTCGCTCGCAGGTGAAGTACTAGCGTTAGTGGGTGAGTCTGTGTGTGCTTTACTTTTCTATTGCTTTCACCACTTGTCCGCAGCATAAGGGTTTGGGTGAAGATTAACAAGGTTAGGATTTGGAGCTCAGATTCTAGAGCTGAGAAATTGAAATTAGGGTTTTGATGCAGGAGTACAACGTTCGTGCACAACCTGTAAACAAGCAGCATTTCGTTGGCAGATTCTTACAAGGTTTGCCAGCCTTTTCGAAGAAGAAAACAGGTGCCACCAAATGGACTTTGCAGCGGGAGGGCTTGCAAGGTCGCCAAGTAACTGATGCACTTAGGGTACTGATCTCTGCAAAAACCCTAGCATTTTCCCTCGCATGTTGGCATGAGGTCCCTTGACAGCTTGAAAACTTAGATGTTACAAAAGCCCTTCTTTCAGAACATCGAACCATCTTTGGAGTTGAACTGGAGCTGCCGACAAATTGAAAGGGTCCTGGTTTGGTTGTTGCACTAAGAAATGCTTGTCCTTCATCAGGAGTCAACATGTTTTAGGCATTGGACAGTCTATCCACCAACTCATATCTCTATGTATTCATTTGCTCATTTCTCATAGATTAATTGGCTCTTGGTTAACTTTGTGAACCAGGAGAAATATAAGGGAAAGCCATGGATATTGGAGGATGATATTGGGCAGCAGCAGTTTCAAGGACATCTTGAAGGTGGCCAACAAGCTACTTATTACCTGCTTATGATGTCTGGCCAAGAGTTTCTTGCATTTCCTGCTGGTGCTTGGTATGCTCCGCTTGTCACTATCTTGTCATATTCTCTCTTCTACGTCAATTTGGGGTCTCTTTTGCAATGACCATCACAGTGCTTATGGTTTGGTTGTATTTGAATGTCTCTTCAGATTGCGTTCTGTCCAGCTCACTGATATGTTACTATGATTCCTGATATGGTTAATTTGTCTGCAATACATGAGTAATCTGAGAGAATGAGATTGTGGGCCAATTGTATGAAATTGGTGCCAGGTACAACTTTAACAAAGTGGCACAGTACAAACAACTGACATTGGAGGAAGCAGAGGAGCAGATGAAGAATCGGCGAAAGACAGCTGATGGCTATCAGCGTTGGATGATGAAGGCTGCTAACACTGGCCCTTCAGTGTTTGCAGATATGGAGAAGCTCCCAGGGTCTGCTGGTGGTGGGGGCAGAGGCAATCACAAGAAGGGTGGGGATGATGATGAAAATGATGTTGGTTCTGATGTAGGTGAGGATGACATGGATGATGAAGAGGCTCGTAAGAATAGACTAGGGATGAACAAGGGTTCAAAAGGTGGTGATGAAGATGGTGAGGAGCCTGCTCGGGATGAGAATGACTTCGATGATGAAGAGCCAGAGCGGGGTGAAGATTCTTCTCTCATTGCTTGGATGCCACATATCACTCTTTTTGTGCAAAGTAGAAAAGAAAAATGAAGGTTTGGCTTATATGTAGATCTGGTGGGTTGAAAACAGGTGATGATTGGGAACATGAAGAAACTTTCACTGATGATGATGAGGCAGTGGGTAATGACCCTGAAGAGCGTGAGGAGCAAGTTCCAGAAGGGCCTGCACCTCCAGAAATCAAGCAGGTATGTGCTCCTTTTTGCAATAGGGCTCTGATGGTACTATTAACTAAATAAGCAGAAGACTGACAGTCATAAATGTGCGGTTTATCGTATTGGATGCAACATGAGACAAAGGTTTGAATTCCATATTCTATGCACAAAGCCATATGTGGTTCATTTGGGATTGCAGTGACTGTGCCAGTGAATGATATCTTCTATCTGAACAAATATGTCATTCACCTGTTTACCTTTATGTGTATGGATTGATTGTGTTCAGACTTGACTGGGGAAATTCTTTCCTTAAGTATTCTGGGGGGAGACATACCTGAATTGAAGCCTTGAGTCCCAAGCATGGAACTTTTTAATTCCTGAACTCATAGTGTATGCACATGGGTGATGCAGGAAGAGGAAGATGAGGAAAATAATCAGGAAGGACAGCAGAATGAGGAGGCAGCTGGTGGCCTGAGCAAGTCAGGACGTGATATGAAGAAACTCCTTGGCAAATCAGCAGGCATGGATGAGTCTGATGGTGAAGATGATGAAGAAGATGATGAAGATGTGAGTGACATGCCCTATTAATCTTCTTGTATTTGCTTTTTATCTCAAATTTTGCAATGAAATCTAACTGTCAATATGGAGTTGAATCATGCAGTGATTTTTCTGTCACTGGTTTGTTCTAGGTAGATTTGGACACCGAGGAAATTGGGTTCTCTCCTGTGTTGGCTCCAACACCGAAGGATTTACAAACAAAAGAGGAACTGGCAGAGACCACACCTGCAAAGGCATCAGGCGCCACTGGCCGCTCCTCCACACCAGTCTCTGCTGCCCCATTGAAAGGAAAACGCAAAGCTGGCACTGCAGGGGATGAAACCAAGACCAACAGCAGCAAAAAGGCCAAAAGTGGATCTGACAAGGTTGGTTTGTTTTGGTCTGTGTAATCCTTGACAAACTTGTACAAATAATATATGGGAATTGAAGGGTGGGAATAGTGTGATACTTACTCCCAATTTGATGCAAAGTATTTGTGTGGTGTAGAATCAGAATGTCAGAAAACTCAAAATGGGAATGATGCAGTCTAAGGTTCCAACTTTTGAAATAATGGGGATGTCTATTCTGCATAAATCAAATCTCCACAACTGGAGTTTTGATTGGGGGCCCTATGGTATAAATCTCATGTTTGACGTAGAGGCAAGTCAGAGTTTTACCCTTGGATTGACTTGACTAGCACTAATGTGGTGATGTCTTGGAAATTATTGACTGAGCTGTAATGTTTGTAACCTTCTCCTTGCTACTACAATGCTGCTTACTGATGTATTGGTTCACCATCATGTGGGTTTCACCTGCAAACTTTCCACTTCCACATTACCACAGTTGTCAAATTGGGATTAGTCAAGCTGAGGATGTACAAGTGGATAAATGGTTTTTTTTGGGTGGGTCAGGGTGCAAAAACAACACCAATATCAACAGGTGCAAAGAAGGAAGCTGCAGCAGCCACTAAAATTGCAACAGGAACAGTTCCTGTCAAAGGAGGCACAACAGCCAAAGTGGCAGCAACAGGCGGAGGAGTTTCAGAGGAAGAAGCAAAGGCTTTGCTTCGACAGTCAGGACCTATCAAGAGCCAGGATCTTGTTGCCAAGTTTAAAAGCAGACTCAAAACCCAAGAGGTATGCTTATTATCTCTAAGTTCCCATTATGTTATATGTTTCATTGGTGTTCCTCAGAAGGTGTCTGTCTCTCAATACGATACAATACTTCTGAAAGAAAGGAAGAGAGATATGAAGATTTGCTAAAGAGACTGCTCTTAATGTTTGTCAGATGTCATACAGACCTCTGGCAGGTGTTAAGCAAGGGATTATTGCCTTGTTCTCTATGTGTAATTTCCAAGGGCCCAAAGTAGATTGCATGTTGATGGAAATGCATTTGGTGTGCAGGACAAAACTGCTTTTGCACAGATTTTGAAGAAAATATCTCGGATTCAAAAGACTGATGGTGTAAATTATATTGTGTTACGCGACAAGTGAAAATTGGGTTGTCCTTGATTCACAGGTCCTTCAACTATTGTAAAGGAAGGGTTAGATAGGAAGTGTAGTTCAATTTACTGGTCTCATTTTTTCAGCTTGTACAGTGTAAATTGGTGTCCATGCCAAACAGGAGTTTTGCCTGTGTTTGTCATCAGCCTTCTGAACTTTTCATGATGTGGAACATAATTGAGGTAGCTTGGGATTGTTGTTTAGGGAGCCTACATTATGAGCACTGATATGGTCATAACCTTGACAAATTCATCAACAACCTGCCCAATTATTTGGCATTCATGCCTCAGGATCTAGTTTGTTGCAGAATTACTCCAGTTCAAACAAGCCAAATGAGGGGGGACATTCCATTTTCAGATTGCCTAGGTGCCATAATTACGCCTTTTTTTTGGGTGCTCTGTGGCCTTGTACTGTTGAGCAGAAAGTGCTGAGAATTATTTAAGTGAAGAGACAATAGCTTATGCTGGAGCAAGATTTACCTGAAGTGCAGCATGATGGGCCACAAGTCATCAGTTTCTGCCAAACAGGTACTGAACAAGATCACTATCTGTTGAATACCACAATCATCTCTTCTTGCCCTGAACCTCTGGCCTTGAAGTTTGTCTGATGATACTTCAAACCTATGGCAGACTTTGATGGTGGAATTTGAAAACCACTAGGAAATAGTTGAGCTCTGGGAAGATATGAGGGATCAAGAAGATGGTTCCATTGGTCCAGGTAACACTTAAACCAAGCACCACAACAGAGTGCCCACAAGTCTTTTGGCTCCATGACTAGTTTGTAATTGTCTGTGTACCAGTATGCAAGAAATGAAGCCTGAAAGAATGCATCAAAATTCAACTTACAATTTGAGATGACTGCAAAGAGGCTAAGGTAAAATATGCCCAGATGGTGGAACCAGCTACTGCAAAGGCAATCAAATAGTCTTCTTATAGTAGTCTCGTGGCAACTTTGGCAGCCATTTATGATAGCTTTGAAAGGGAAAATACTGGTTTGTTATTTCAACAAGTTAAAAGGATTCCCCATGTTCTGCAAGCATTCTTTCTCCATGCCTTGCTCCAAAGAGGTGACATGCCACTGGCAAAGAATTGAGATTTCAATAAGGGCACTTCTGTACAAGGTTATGTTGGAATACAAACCTGAAAACTATTTATCACTACAGCTTGAAAGAAGTCCTCATATTGCAATATTTCCCAATCCTTTACTAGAAAATGACAAAGCTTCCCCTCAGTACTGCCATGGACTCAACCTAACATTATATGTGCACATAGTTATTATTACAGGCACTGAAAAAGTAGTGCCTTGTCTTTTCGCATTTTGGACCCATGTAATGCATGCACATTTTGGTTTGTAATGGGCACAAGCCCAAAACATAACATGACAGGACTGATAGTGTGTATGGGCTGTATGGGCAGTACCAAGATGTGTCTGGGCCATCACAACACACAAAGCTTGGACAGACAAAAGTGCAGTCAGGGAGAAAAAGAAGTAGTGCCTGCAATAACAACCATGTGCACATATATAACATTGCTACACTCTGGGGTATTGGTACCAAACACCACTATGTGAATAATGAGAGCAAATGTCAAGATGCAAATTCAGCCTATCCAATGGGGACGACATGCGAGTTGCACTTACACCATGAGGCATAGTAATGAAACACAACTATGTATTAAACAGTGAGCTTTTTGGTGGCGATTTTTCACTACGTGATGAAAAAAGAATCAGAAGAGAATTTTCTGTCACAGATCCCTCTGTCTTTAAAGAAGAAATTTAGGCATTTCTTTTGTTTTAAACTCAAGATTTTCATCAAATTTGATACATAGCTTTTTACTCTTGGTGTAGTTTGCAACAGTTGGCACAGTTTTTAAAAAAGTGTTGCAAGTTAATGCTGACATTGTGCTACAACTAAAAACCTGCCAGGAATTTCCCAGTTTATTGGGAGGGCATGTTACCAAACATAATAACCCCTCTGCTTCAAGAGGAGGCACTTTCCATTTTTTTGGGGGCAGGCATTTTGCTTTGGTTTTTTTTAATGGGATACCCGGCGGGCGCCAGAAGGATAGCCATTATCAAGTATAATTTTCTTACTGTGATACCCAGAGGGTACCCACCAGGTATCACAATATAAAAAATAAATTAAAAACTTACAGCAGCGGTTTTCATGCCAGGTAACTAACTCCCTGGGGCCGGGGCATTCCCAAAATAACCAGCCCTTGAACTTCGGCATGGGGTACCACTTATTTTGGGAATGCCCTAGCCCTGGGGCTTTACCTTACACATAAAATGGGGGAAAAAAACACCATGTACATAAATAATGAGAACAAATGTCAAGGTGCAAATTCCACCTATCCTATAGGAACAACATGCTTATTTCATAAGGTGCTGAGAATATATTTCAGACCTTGAAAAGGAGTGAATGAAATGCCCTTAGAACATTAGGTTACGAGTTAAGACCCAATCCCAGTTTGAACGAAGGGAGAAAGCAAGGAAATGTGAAGGTTGAAGGAATAAGTTGGCTAGTACGGGGTTAAAGTTGTGGTAGAACTAACAATAATTTCAAACCAAGCTTATGTGTTCAAAAGATTAGCCACATCTTGAACATGAAATTGTGTTATGGTTGCGGCTGGTGGGAACTTAATGTGAAAGTAGATTGAAGGTCTTGCAAAAGACCTGTGCTTATAAATTACATGAAAGCTTAGATGACGGGGCAAAGTATGAGGAACAATGGAAGGATTGATATACCCTGATTGAAGATTGGATTTGATTAAAATAGATAATATGACCCAAAAGTGTCAAATAAGGGATAATAGGATCACCATATGTTTTGACAAATGAGGAGAGCTTTTTAGTCAAATGGGTACTTACTTAGAAAGTAATGAAATGGATGCCCAAAATTAAGGGTTGTGGCATGACATCCTTTCAAATTGTTGGCTATCAACATCCTATCCTATGAAGTCACTTTCTCCAATTATTTTGAGTTTAGATATTTGTGTTTCATGCATTTAACTTGTGGTCTCTGAAATACTTCAGTTAAGCACTAACAGACCCTTGTGCCATTGACCCAAGTGGGACAATCTTCAAGGCTCCAAGGGATACAATTCATTTTTTTAAAGTTCTTTTAAGCCACTAAGAAACACAGCTTTTGAAAAGAACAGTCAATTTTGAAAACAATCATATTGATTCAGGTGTGAACTCAAGTATCATTGGCCCCAAGTGATTAAGTTTTGAATGTGACATGGTGTTAAGATTTGGGGATGTGAAATGCCAAACAAAAAGGCCAATATGATTAAGAGGAATTGATTCGTTGAAAAACCCATTTTGTAATTAGTTACTAATGAGAAAAATCATTCTAAATTTAATAAATTTTGCTCTAATGGTCCAAAAATTGCAAAATGACCACCCTACACATTGCCTCATCAAAGGCTTTTCAACAATACCAAAAAATGCAACAAGGGCCCCATGGTTTCAGAGGGTTAAGGAGTGGTCACAAAACAAAGCAAACACGTATATTCATATATATATTAATAACCGCACAAATGGAATCATCTTCAAGGCTCTAAGGCTCTAAGGGTTAGAACCAGTGTGGGCCAGTTATTCAGATGGGTGTGTTAGAATCATCAATTTCAGTTTTGGGTATTGAAACCCAAAACCTGAACCTGAGCTTAGTATAAGATCTGGATGTAGAACCGAACTAGAGAACCACTTTATGTTAAAAACTACCTTTGAACCGAAATCCTTCTATCTGGGCACATTTTCAGATTGTCATAAAACCAGCACTGACCTAAGTAGCTTTCTTTCGTCCAGTTCTAGTTCCTTGATATGACCATTTAGGGTTTTCATTGTGTATTGCCTCTTTACACTCACCCTTTCAACTTTTTCCAAGTTCTTTTCACATTTTTTTTCTACCATTTTTTTTCTTTGCTTTGTGGAGCTGTCAACTCCTATTCATCAACTTGTTTTGTTTGTTGCGTGGAGCTGTCCATTTCTCTTCATCAACTTCCTTCTCACCTTTGAGCTATCGACCAAGGTATTCTTTCCTATCCATGATACTATTGGCTGGTAGGTTAATGTGTTCATTTATTTTGTGAAAAGATGTTTCTATATGGTTCAAATAAATCTTCCAATTTATTTGTCTTGCAACGTTTCAAAATATTTTCAATTCTTCTTCTCCTACAACTTTATTTCAAGTGCAAAGATTCATTGTATTTTATTTTTCTTCTTTTGCTCTTCCACCTCTTGCACATTACATTGATTCATTTTTTATCAAAAATATTTTGTAGTTTTTTCCTAGGTACACATTACACATCTTGAAGGATCTTGTCAATGAGGAGTTTATTATATATTTTTCAGACCCACAAATGAAATTACTTTTTCTTTAATCTTTTAAGTTTCTTCTCTACCAATTTCTTTGTTTAGTATGTGCAGTTGTCCATAAATCTCTTCATCAAATTATTTTGTTTGTTGTGTTGAGCTAACCACTTTTCTTCATCAACATGCTTGTCAACCTTTGAGCTTTCCAAGTGTTATTTCCTATCCATTATACTATTGGTTGAAAGGTCAATGTGTTTATTTATTTTGTGAAAAGTTGATTCAACAAAACAAAATAAACACATATCTTAATATATAGATATAGAATAATAATAAAAAGTGATGTTTATCTATATACATTGTCCAAACCTACCTTTTTCAAACCTCTCTACTTAACCCCTTTTCCTTTTGCACATCTACATGGACATGAAAAAACACAAGTTCAAAATCTAGCATAAATAATGATGAACTATTGGAGATCATGTATGAAAACATAATAAGAGTAATAAGAGGGAAAAAAGAAGAGGGGAGAATGGGAAGGGCAAGGGTGATTTTGCTTAGTTTGAAATTAACAAGGGCATTACACTTGCATTATTAATTAATGTTTGGAAGATTGCTAGAATCGCATCACAAACAAAATCTTGTTTCTTATTTTACCCAAAAAAAACATGATCATAAGATGACAATAACATGTATCCCATATGTTTAAATTAACTATTTAGCTTAATCTTGATTCATACATTGTTTCATTTAACCATTCCTGAAAATGTAATGTGCTATTTAGTTTGATTTTTCAACACAACCTACATAGTTTATTTTGATAAGTTGATTACATAACATCAACTACATGGGATCATCAATGCGGTCACCACCAATTCACCTATCGCAACTAAATATTACATTAATTTTGATTATAGTAAGTTACAAATTATTTATTTTATTTGCCTTGTACCCTGTGTCATTTATAATTAGTGTTTGCATGTGTGCATACTTTCAAAAGTATGAACAATATTGTGCAAACAATATAATTTTGTTCCAAAACATCCATGATCACAAGTGTGATCATTATAAATCAATAACAACATGTTGGGTTCATTATTTATAATCACACATTTAAGAACACCATGTATTCCACTACAATTTGACAATCTAGGTGCAAGGATAATAATAAGAAAAAAATTAATTTAATTAAAACTCGATTTATTCCTTGAGACCACATAGTTGGTATGAATTTGAAACTTTATAGGGCATTCCAAAATGAGGTTTAATTACTTTTTATAATGTATACTATACCTATCTATAATATACATATCATCGTTCATCATGTAGGAAATTATTTCCACCCATCAACCTGATATCATCTTTTGATAATTTAAAAAACATGTTTAGTGTGTTTTATGTTTTTCATCATGATGAATTGGATAATGATCATTCCATTTTCATTTAGTTGTTAAAGAAAAGTGAAAGAACTTCAAAGAACACAATTTAGATGATTGTCAAAATTCTATTGTTTCACCATCTATTTAATTATAAGAGAAAATTCATCCCTTAACTTCATATTTTTTAATCCCATAGTTTATTGCTTGTTATTCAACCAAGTTGAGGTTTAGGGAAAAAAATCAAATCCAAATTCTTGCATTTTATATGATGAGTTGAAAATGAATTAGATGTTGAATCATGGTATTAAAGAAAAAAATTATTATAAATATAGACTTTTTGTCTCTATCATGTTAACACTAGCTTTCATTTAAATATTGAAAATTAAACTAAATAAACCTTGAAGCTTCAACATTCATGCATGAAAAGTCAATTTGAATCTATGAATTTTCCTTATTAAACAATTCAAAGATTGAAAGTAGTAAGTTTTTAAAAGGTAAAAATTCAAAATGTATGTCATATTTCATGATGTAAAACTTTATTTTTTGCATCACTAAAGTATAATTATGAAGTTTATGATTTTCTTTCAAATTATTTTCTCAAATGGAGAAAAATATTAGCTTGAAATCAACATAGAATAAAAAATAGTTAATTAATTGAAACATAACAACATGTGATTGACAAATCTTGGAGCAAGGGATATTTACAAATGGTTAGTTAAACAACATGGATAATTTTACACTTTTAAAAAAATGTTTACAAATATGTAGAATATATTTCATTATAGTACATTCATTTGACAATGTAGCCCAAATATGAAAATCTTGAATCAAAATCCAATTTTTTCAAGGACTTGCAATTTTGTAATGGAACTCCATTCCTTTCTTTATTTTGTGTGCATATATCCTTATAGGGTAGTGAGCTAATACCTCAAATGATTATTCTTGAATTTGTAAAGTTTCATTCAAATTTCAAACAATTGTTAGGTCTATTATAACCAATCACTAATGCACCCTTGTGTTGTTGGCCCAAGTGGGATCATCTTCAAAGCTTTAAGTGATATAACTTTCTAAAACAAAATTCCATACTTTAAAACAATTGACTTCTCAAAAAGAATTGAATTATGACAAATCCTTATTGGCTCAAATGTGAACTCAAGTGTCATTGGCCCCGTGTGTTTAAATTTTGAATGTGAAAAGGTGTTAAGATTTGGGATACGAAAGGGCAAGTAGAAGTGCCCATATGATGAAGAGGCATTGATTGGTTGAAAAAAAATCAATTTTATAATTTTAATTATTTTCAATATTAAAAATATTTCTAGATTGAATAACTTTTGTTCCATTGGTTCAAAATTTGCAAACAACCATTGCGCATATCACCTTGTCAAGAGCTTTCCAATGGTACCAAAATAGCAACAAAGGGCCCATGATTTGGGAGGGTTAAAATGTAATTACATAACAAAACAACATTTATTTTCATACAACTCCTCTTTAAGAATAAGATAAAGCTCATGGGGAAAGATCATAAAATTTGTAGCAACTTATGTGACCTTAAAGTTGGATGAAGAGCTTGTAATAAATTTATGATTTTTTCATTTCTATTATCTCATTGATTAGCAATCAATTTTTTCATTAAACTATTATTTCATTGTTTGGCAATCAATTTCCAACATAAGAAATACAAGACCTTAAGGAAGCAAGATGTTTAATGAGGAAATGAAATTTGACAACAAGAATCGATTAAAAAACTTCAAGGTTCATGTACATTTTCATGCCCAAACATCAACAATGCACAATGTTACCACCTTTGCCTATGATGATTTAATCCATGGGTTATGGCCTTGGATAAATTTTAATAGAATGAGATTTAAAACATAAATACTTGTAGTATTTATGTCCATTATTCAACACAACACAATGTGCTTCCATCATGATGTGAACAAGAGTATTGAACTAAAATCACCACCACACATTCATTGTGACAACCTTAAATTTAACTATTAGATATATTGGTTGTAGATGAATTTTTTATTAAATGTTCAAAATATAAGATGATGTAAAATCTTTTTGCTATTGTCTTATGTTTGTGACCTTTAGGACATAATGTTGAAATTGAAATATGAAATTTCAATTTGTTAGCCCATAGGGTATTAGAAATGTTTGAACTTTTAGTTGCAAATGATTGAATTAGTAGGTGTCAATATTGTATTCATGAACATCATGTATTATACAAGTTGCCTTGTTCAATAATGTTGAATACATTGTTCATTTGTGGTGATCAAATCATGATGCATGTTGACATACAAAAGACGAATCTAAATAAATTATTTCACAATTTCATAAACAAGAATTTGTGCAATTTGAAAATTTGAAAAATATTATTTATTAAAAAAACCTAAGAAGATTATTTTATCTCCTTGCAATTGATTTAAAAAGAAGAAATGTCACAATACACCTTTTGAAATTATAAAAATTTCACACCTTAACATTACATTTTCATGTATTTTTTCATGTTTTATGCCACCTTGTGAATTTATATTGAATGTGTTGGTTCACTTATATAAGATGAATTAATTTTTATTAAAATGAGATTTGACAAGATTATGAGTGTGTTGTTCAAATATTACTACATTTGGCCCAATATTTTTTCAGCATATTAATTTACATAAATGGTGGGATTGTTGATAACTTAAAATGACAAACTCAAATAAACTTTTCTTGTTGTCACAACCCTTATTTTGTTAAATCTGAAAAATATAATTAAATATTTTCATTTTCATTTTATATATGATAAAAACACAAAAGAAATACCATGGAGTTTTGAATTCCAATCTTTCTTCAATAGATTAAAAATCATGAAATGATATGTATTGGAAAAGTCTATTTTATAATTTATGTTTCTGAAAATGAATTTGTGAATGACATGTATTACATTATTGTGTCACAATCCTAACCTTGGACTCCCAACCTTGAAGCTAGGGTAAGACAAAGGAATTTGGTTAGAAACAATATCAAGGCATAATATGACTCGAACACACTCCAAAGTATATCAAAAGTGTGTGAAAATACAAATGGGGAACCTTCAATAATCCTAAGTGCATTCCCACTTTGGGAATTTAGGAATCTTGAAGACTTAATACAAGGTTTAAGGGATCAAACTTCATTCAAATTGAATAATCTTTATATTATTGAAAAGCTTTTCAAAAGGGCTACAATAAAATGGGTTCACATGCTCCAAATATTGTCATTTCCTAAGTTGTAGAAATGAATTTCAAAAGTTGGGACAAAAATCAAATGTTTCCAAGTGTTTATAAGTGTTCAACACTCAAAAAGTGATTTCAAAAAACAAATTGTGTTCAAATTGGAAGTGTGATGTACAATATTCGAAAGATATTTTCAAGATCTATAAGAAAATATAATTTCATTTCCCATTTGGTTACATTTTGAAAAGGTCATGGTCATTTGGAATTTTAGGACACCATTGTTTCAAAATATGGAATGAATCCCAAAAGTTTTAAAATTTTGCCACCTTGGTGTATGTTTTATGACAACCTACAAATTATACTTTAAGAAAAATATTGGTCTCTTCCTTGAGTTCAGGCCATGGTGAGTCCAATGTGTATCCATTGTTAGTCCTTGAACTAAAATTGGCTCCAATTGCACTAACCACCTTTGTTTCATTTATGTAGTTAATGTGACCAAAAGGTGAATGGGAAACAAATTATCGTAATATTATACCAAAACTTTTGTGTCACCCTCTTATTTTAACATAAAGAGCTAGGGAACACATCCAAGGCTTTTAAATCTTGCACACATCACCATATCAATTATGTTACTTCAATACCTTGTGGCAAATTTTTAGGGGCACATCAATTTGTAACATTTTTAAAGTTATTATCATTTGAGATTTTTATTACATCCCCATATATTTGGATACATATTGATTTTTGAAATAACAAGCATCCTTAAAATTATGTTTAAGGAATAAAATGAACATAATGTGATTTTGGCATGTGATATTTTACATGGATGGCATAACTTCCTTGACATGTAATGAGAGGAAATTGAAATAAATATTTTTTTTGGTGAAAAAAGAGTATTAATATTGATGAATATAATAACATAACATGTTTAAATAATTTATTGAAATTCATTTAAAGATTTAATAACGTAAAAGATATGTGTTTCTAAATTAAAAATACATTTGATCTTAACAAATCCATGTTAAATGTATTTTATGTTCAAAAACATATCTAACAAATAACGTTGGATGAATGTTTAAGATGTCAACATTTTTTTTTCAAGGTTTTGGATATCATATATGGAGTTTAAAATTGGATAAATTTTTTAGCATTAGGAATTTTGCTTAAAATTGGCATAGTACAAATTATTTGACATTCATGATTTCAAAAAAAGGCTTAAGAAGACACATTTAGTGAATAGTATGAAGAATGAAAAAAGTTAGTATGATTTTATTTTTTTTAGAATTAAAATTTCAAGAGATCAAATGCTAGATCAAATATAAGATTCCTAGGTCGCTTTCTTTAAAAACCAAAAATTCATACATAGGTTTGAATTTGGAGTTTAAAGATTCAAAAAAATACATACCATAGCTTAAGGTTGTTCCACATTGACAAAATTATGAATGGTTGATTTTTATTTTTTAGAATTTAGTTTAAATTATCATCATTTCTTAAAGTAGTTTACCATGAATTTGTCAATATGAATAATGAAATTATTTAGATTGTAGCCTACACTAATTCTAACATTTGAAAACCTCAAGGCTTAGCTATTTTATATTTCACAAAAGTTTGTTTTAATTCATTTAAAGGATTTTCAATGACAAAACTAACCCTAGGGTAAGGTATATGTAGATTTTTTTTTTAAAAAGAATGAAAATGATATTGCAGCCAAAAGAAAAATAATCTCAAAGAATATTGATGGTGGTGGTGCAAATCATGCATTTAGAGGGAATTTAATCAAATTGATAGATGGCAAACACATTTCAACATGATGTTTTTAAGTGTTAAGAAATTGAAACATGCAAATAATCATAGTCTTAGGATTCATCTTAGGAAAGACAAACCTCTTTTCTTATGAATCTTGAACACCGTGTGAACCATGAATGAATGGGACAAGTGAATTTCAAGGTATAATTTCAAGCTATATTTTTTGGCCAATTTGTAGACGTTTCATGTTTGTGATGCCAAAATTAGAAATGGATTTTCACACACACCTAAGCTTGTTAAAACATATTGATTTAATAAACCCCAATCTTGAATTGCAACAAAATAATGAAAATTAAGGTCATGTTCTCTAGTGTTTTGATTAGACCAAACCAAGAGGGGAGTGCAAAAGGTTCAAGAAGACTATGACAAGGCAACATTTTTCACAAACACCTTTTGGTCACATCAATTGTACAAAACCAAATAAAGTGGTTAATGGAATTGGAACTAATTTTAATTCATAAATTAACCACAAGCTCACACATACTCACAAGACTTGCCATGGCCTAAATTTGGGACTTGAAGCACCACCCTCCTCCTCATAATATACTTTGTAATTTTACACAACAATCACATTGAAATGGTCATTTTTCTTGGAATTTTGAAAGGCAATTTCAAAATTGGCACACTGTGTCCCACATATTTTGAAACATCATAACTTCCATTTGGCAATTTACATTATGAATAATTAGTCTATTTATGGCATTGGAAGAAACATATTTAATACATTCTGGCATCATTGGTTGGGTTATAAATCAACATGTACATACCAAAGTTGGGTGGCTATTATTTATAAGAAAACAATTGCAACATCTAATAATTTTTGTCCTTTAATTTTTATAAGAGTTTCCAATTTTTATAAAAGTCTATTAAATTTTATAATTAAGTTTGTTACAAACTTTGTCATCATCATAAGCATATGGACATGCTTAAAAAATGAATGATAAAAAGAAGAATGTTGAAAGTTGTCTAGATATGCAACCTATGCAAACATTACATGTCAAATTTGGCAATATTTTTTTGAAGGGAAAACAATTCAAGGACATGATTGGAAAGTCATTTAATGTAAGATCATATACCTTCAACACAACAAATATGTACATTATTTTTTACGATATAAAAGAGATCTTGGATAGATTTTTAAATCATAAATTTTCTCATTATAATTTCCAAAAATACTTTTTAACTAAATAAATTGGAAATTGTACTTGGAGACAAATCAATTATTTTCTTGGCATGTTGTCTTTCCATTTCATGGTCATTTCATTTTATTATTTATTTCCTCATATTTCTTATGAATTGAGGAATCATTAATATCAACTTGTTTTTTCATTGTTGTTATACCACTCACCTTGAAATATTTAATCAATCATTTCGTAGTTTTTGTGCACATTGTTAAAATGGATGAATTAATTGCATTTTTATGACCAAAAACATAATGCATTATTTGAATACTAATAACATTAAAAAAAATCATTCACATATGAAAATGATCACATTAGAGAAGTTTTATGATAAGACTTGAAAAAGTTCTTTTTTTTTTTACAATGTCTTTAAAGTTTGTTGTAAATCCATTTAGTTTGATTTTAATTATTTCGAACTTTCAAATCTAATTTCTTCAAAATTTCTACTATCTTTACATCATTCACCGAAATGTCATTTATTTGACCAAAATTATGCATCTTTCAATGGGTGAAAGTATGATTGGGTGGACCCACTAGGAACCACCTAAAAGAACAATCAAGAAACAAAAATTGGCCAAATAATATTCCTAAGCCCTTTTCTTTAAATGTTTCCATAATTATTATTTTTAAAAATCTCATTTTTAATTATCACATGCCAAAGTATATGGCTTGAAGTTTTCATTAATATTAAAAAGGTGGAAATCATTACAAATTTGTATTCCTTATTGATGTGGCCCCTTCAAGAATTAAGTTCTTAAAATTTGAAATTCATAACTAAAATATACTTACTCAAGTAATTACCCAATAAAAATATCAAATAGAATACCATTTAAAGTACCTTAGAAAATTATATGCACAAAAAAACCCAAACCTTGTTTGAAAAATGTTCCAAACCAAAAAGTTTGAGGAAAATAATCACAATGACATTCTTGAAACTTTGTGTGAATGTAATGAATAGGAACATCAAAATTTTAAATACTTCTTACATTGTTAAATTTTCAAAATCTATACAACCTAGTTAATGTATTCAACAAACGTTTTTACTAAAAACCTTTTTTTATGTGTTTCCTATATTTTTCCAAAGTAAGATGGGGCCTGAAAAATACTTTCACCCCAATCTAAACTACATTGTGGGTTTCCATTGCAAATTTATATTTCATTTAGTGCTACAAGTTGGACTAAAAAAGAAATATACAACAAAATTTGAAAAATCAAAAGAAATAACAAAATGTAAAATCACAAAAAAAATTAGAAAGAAATAGATATAAATGCAACCTATTTGAAATGTAGTAGAATAGTGTTCCACATATAAATTCACATGTAAAAGAAGTAGTTTGAAAAAACAAAAAAAAATGCAAGAAAAAAATAAATTGAAAAGAAACATTGAAAAAGAAAAAAAACAAAAGAACAATTCACTAAAATTGTAAATGAACACAAAATGAAAAACAAAAAAACAAAACAATCAAACTATACATGCTACAACAAACACATTTGAAAAACAACAAAGCAAAAAAGGCTAAGAAATCAAGGAAAGTAAAAAAAAAGCTCACAAGGTGCACCAAATAGGTAATAGAACACAAATCAACTAGGTCAAAAATCAAAGTAATAAAATAAATACCAAGTAAATTAGATGAGAGAAAAATAAAACTAATTTTAAATAATTGAAAACAAAAGTAACAAAACAAACACTAAATAGATTGAACAAAAGAGTAATTAAGTCGAGTATGGAACATTCAAAGGAGGGTTTGCTACTCCTTGGGTTTCTGGAACTTGAGTGATGATGGCAATGCTGGTGGGCAACTTTGTTGTTAGTACAACTGTTGCTTCCTTATGTTCAGTAATTAACACTATGTAAAAAGAGGAGAGAAAGAAAGTCAAGTAAAGAGGGACAAAGAAGGACAAAGAGGAAAAAAATTGTAATGGGGGCATTCAAGAAAAAAAAAAGAGGGGTTCTAGGACCCATGTTCAATTCTAGTTCCAATAAAAAGAGGAATGGTTGTAAGTTTAATTGTAGTTCCATTAGGATTGGTTGTCAATCTAATTTTTGGATTTTGGGGGCACAACAAGTCATATGAAAGCAATCACTTTTTGGAGCAAAGGAGGATGATGATGAGAACAACACTAGCATCAATAGGCAACAAAACAATGAAGATAAAAAGGCAAAAGGAATGTGGGTTTTGTGTGAGGGTGGGTTTTGTGTGATTTTTTTTAAAAAATTGTTTTGTGGTGGGGTTTTTTCTTTCTTTACATTTCTACTAAGCCCAAAAAAAAAATTTATCACTAAAAATTTGGTTATTACCTACAAATTTAACACAATAGAAGGTTTCTACCACAAAGTGAGATTTTGTCACAGTCTTGGTTTTTTTTAGTTTTGATCATAGTCTTAGAGGAATAACAAAGGAAAAAAAAGAAATAGAAGTCAAAGAATGCATTGCAAGTGTGAATGTATAAATACATAATGGCTAGTTATTGACCAATCATATTATTCTACAGTTTTCTTTTGAACAAAGGATTGAGTCGATGGTGTTTTTATATTATTGAAGTTGGGTGTTACTTTAGTTGGGTAGTCCAAAAAATAAAAGATTAGAAGTTTTTGGGCCCCTAATATTTGCACAATAGTTTTCAAAAATGTATAGGTTGTGTTAAACATAGTAAAATAAGGATGATGGTGTTTGAAGTTATGGCAAAATTAAGGTTTAGCTATCCTTTGAAATAAGATGTTTGTTTGTGATGGTTCTTTATATTTTTCCTTTTGATCTACTTAGTTTTGTGTGGTTAGTTATATAAGTTTAGGATTCTCAAGTTGAAATAAACAATCTTTAGAAAGTGGGGCTTATTTGCAATTGCATTCTTAATAAACCTCTTTCCTCATGGGCACAAAATGTTCCATGTCCCCTTGTTCATCATGTATCATTGAACCTCATAATTCACATTGCCCATTTGTCCTTTCACACACCACCATAGCCCCATTTCCACCCTTTTTCCTATGCAAATCACACACCACCCACCAACTCCCCATACCATTTTAACAAACCATGTGCCACCCATTAGTTCCCCTTACCAACCCCCAACCCTTCATGTAAATGTGAAACCCCAAACCAACATTTTCCCAATCCCTTTAAATAATGCACATGTAGGATCTTTCCCCCTTTCCACTCTATTAGCCCCTATAATTGATTGTGATTAGACCCCCAACCTACCCCCATTTTCCCAACACACTTACAACCTCCACTTAGAGCTTCTTGCCCCACTTGTGGGCATCAATTTACCTTTCTAGGGTTAACTTATCACCAATGTTTGTGTCAAGCATCCAATCCATATAATCTAAACCTACATGGCCATTTCGACCCAAGACCTTCCCTTATTCCCAAGTTGCTTACATTAGCTTGGGTTTAGGTTGTAACATTAGATGTCCTTGGCTTTTTCATCTTGGCTTTCGTTGTCTTCGACTATACTATTGCATCCTTTTTGCTTTATGATGTGATGCATAAATGACATTTTGTTATCCACTTAATAAGTTGGCACAAGACCCCTGTGGTGTGGCAACTTGCATTTGCTCCTTCTATTACCTTAATGGTGTCTTGTTTTGCCCCTTCAAGGTGAGTTCATTAGGCATAAAGAAACAAGGATTTGACACAAACGTTTTCTAACAAGTGATTGGTAAAACCAATACGAATTATTTTTTACGGGCCTAAGATTTCACAAATTCAATGCCTCCTACCCAACATGATCCTCCAATTCATAAACACCTTTTCCACAATTTTGTTTTAAAACATGCAAAATAATACTCTTGAACAACACATGATTGGCACCATTTTCTCCTACACCCATGTCCTTCAACACCACCTTAATCTTCACCCTTTTACATCCTAAATCAAACGATTTTTTTTCGTTTTTTTGGAAGATTATGAACCAAACCAGTACCTTGAACTTTCATCTAATTCCTTCAAGCTAGCATTTTAATGCATGTTGAACTTATCTGCAAGTGGTCCTTATGGGATGGTATTTGAACACCTCCGGAATTATTTTCACCCATAAAGTTTTGGAAATGGATTCCCACAGTTGTTTCAACTTTGTTTTCATATCACACAAGGTCACATTCCATGTTGAATTGCACGTATCCTTGGGGTAATTTTCCTTTTAACCATGACCAAACACTCATGTGGAGTTTGTCCCATTGCCATAGGGGAAAAGTTGTATCGATTCATAAGCTGCACTTTATGTTTTCAATTTCGTGACACCTTTGCAACACATTTCTCCCCACACCAATTCAGAGTAGCAACCAAAGGTGGATGTGAAATAGTAATCCATGGCATCAAGTGCACCTTGGACCTTCACCTCGATTAGGTTGTTTTCCAACTGGACATTGTTTTCATGCTTTCAATTCAATGTCAAGAGGGGTCATATTTCAAGAATTTTGTGCAACAAATGAGGACATCATCAACTTATTTCCTTTGTTTGTGCATTTTATGCATTTGAATCTACCTTGTTTTATAGTCATTGTAACTGTGATGGCAATATCATAGTCATCTCATTTGCAATGAAAACTTGTCAAAGTGATATTTTGGGAAAGGCATTATTTGCTTTAGCTCAACTTGGGGCACTACATTTTACAACTAGCCATTTCTTTTATTGTTTATTTCCATCCATTGCAAATGACATTCACATCATCGACCCTCCTTCCATAGTATCCTCTACATATGAACATTTTCAAATTGAATTCGGTGTGATAGATATTTCTAATCAACCTCAAAAATGTGTAACATAGTCTTCCTTTGGCTTGTCACCTGACTTCGACACCCCATCCTAGTTTAACACACCATCATAAGGAATTAGAATCTTGGGGGTTCCATTAGGCATTTCATCATTCAAATCATCCTTCATGAACGATAGTTTAATAAAAAAATGTTTAGCATGTTCACGTTCTCCCTAAACTAGGCAATGTTCAAATAACCTTTGGAATTCTAACTCGTTGTTAATGCAACGACCATTGTATCTATTACATTGCACACCACCCTCTCCCACCTTCATAGATTCATTTGTTTCTTTTGACTATTTCCTCCTTCAAGTGTTTGGAGACATTTTGGGTCCATGTTCCTTTGATAGTCCTAAAGGATTTCTAACCTGTAAACAAGCCTTTCTTCCAATAAATTTAGATGGCATTGGCTTCGTACTAACATCCACCATCGCCCCAACAGCCTATTTAGGGAGTTGGGCTTTTGTAGCTTCAATCATAGTGGTTAGGTTCATGGTCAACACATGTCCTTTTTTTTTTGAAGCCTTAATGTGAGTCAACAACAACACCTTCCCTTTCCAACAACACCTCAAAGCAACATGCAATCTTTTACCACCTTTAGCATGAATGTGTCCCCTACCTTTTGAACAATTCATTTGATAGCAATGGTTCATTTTCAAGATTCCATTTCAAAACATTTGCACCATCATACCCTTTTTAACATGTTTTCTAACAGGATACTTGAAGCCCATCATACTAAAATTTTATCATGTTTTGGCCTTCAAGTGGGTGTTTGGTTTATAACTCGACCAATCTTCCTAACCTTTTGATTATCTACCCCAATTTTCTCCATAGTGATTCGGACGTGGCTTGAACTACCACATCCTTCAATTGTAAGCCTCCCCTTTTTGCTTTGGTTACTTTTCTCCGTCAAAGAATTTCAATTACATTGCAAGAAATGCAAGCATCCCCCATCTTAAGTCAAACAATAACAGTAGGCCTAACTACTTCGCGACTTCCACCTTTTCAAGACACACCCCCCATTGCCATAGTTGATTTACTACAAGTTATTGGTTGTTGAGATGGAGAGTTTTTGATATCTAGTTTGTACTAACTTGACACCTTTTAAATTATCCTTTGTTTTTAATATTTATATACATTTTGCAAACATGTGGAGTGTTTTATAAATTAAGCTTTACAAGATTTTGATGAATTGAACACCACCAAGCAAATTGAATGAAAGAAGAATAGAATAAAAAAACAATAAAATGACACTACATAAGCCAATAGGAAAGCAATAAAATGAGCACTAAATAAGTTGAGCAAAAACCAAAGTCCACCAAGCAAGAATAATGATAGATCACAAGCAAAACACAAACATAAAACAAACTAAGCAAAGCAACACAATGCAAACAATGATAAATCAACACAAAATGTGAGATAACATGGTGGAGTCCTCCCCTTTTTATTCTTTACATTCTCCTCCTCTCAAGCGCATGCATGTGACAAATAGGATGTTCATGTTCACCATGCTAGCAATGTCCAATGGCCATCTACACTAACTTAACACCTCACCTAAAACCTAATCTAACCTAACTTAACCTATAGAGCTAGCATTCCGGGGCTGTGGCTCTCCCTAACTGGAGTTCAAGGTGTGAGGTTCTTCAGGGGAGGGGGCTTTGTGCCAGTAACAAAACCACCAATTCCTTTGGGCTGCCCGATTCTTACTCCTTCTCACCCTCCTCAAATTATTACTCCAAAAATCGATTAATGAACATGCAGGGTATTAATATATACAAGTGTTGTGTGATTTGAAATTACAAGGAATAGTTGGTTCTGGTTTTTAAATATTTCAGAATTAGAGAACCATCAGTTTCAGTTCTTTGAAAAAAACTCAGAATTAACAAAAACACTGGTGCGGGTTATTTTCAAAAACTTTAAAGAGCTGACCGTTTTCATGAAAGAACCGCTAGGTAACACGCAGTTCTGTGGGCAGTTATTTGATTTTTTTCAAAAAAATTGAGAACCATGGATACATATCAGAACTAGTTGTTTTAATTCTTTTGAGAACTGGTGTTATGAATCCTAAGAGCTGCCCCTTATAACCGGCATGGTGCTGTTCCAGTTTCTAATAACCACCCAACACTAGTATATACATCTCACCTTATCTTTAGTTGAGAACCTAACCTGTGTTCTCGTGCTTTTATTTGCCTTGTATTTCTTGTGGATGGGTTTTGGTCCCTGCCATTTTTATATACAGGGTTTTTCTTATTTTTAAAAATGTTTTGTAGGAAAAAAAAAAAAAAGAACACCATAAAAGAGTAAGGCGGCTTGAAATTACAAAAGTGTTGGTGAAATGACTTATGCACACCATCGAACATTCTGAAAAGGGTGGTTGCTTAAAAAGCTGTAAGAAGGTAACTTAGTCTCCTTGAAACAATGGAGCTCCAGTGTTGGTGGGCCTTTGAACCAGAAATTCATTCCCCATTTCAAATCAATTTAAATTCCTGGTTTGAATTGGAGTTCGTCAAATTTCAACAGTTTTTTTTTTTAAATTTAATTTTGGCGAAAGGTGAAACTGATTCAAAATTTTGGCAAAAAATTGGCCCCCTTCTTTTTTCTCTCTCAAAAACAAGTAACCAAAAATTTCAACCCACTTACAGTGTCTGTTTCCATAGGTCTGTCTACCAGCTATGCTTTTGAATAGTCCTGTACAAAACTGTCGCCAATTAAGTCAAAAAATGTTTGGGGGAGGCTTGCCAATTTTGTCACACCACAAAATTGAAAAAGGAAAAAAAGAAAAACATGAGTCCACTGGAATCACAAGTTCAATATTGGTTGAATATTATGTGTGGTTGGAAATTTAAAATAACGGCAAAAGTCTCCCAAGAAGTCATCATTCATTGCAAGGACAAATTTGAAGTCATTGAAGAGTTCCCAAAATTCACTCCACATGTGGATATGTAAGAGATCATTTTTCAACCCTAGGGTTCAAGGTCCACTTGGGTATAGAAGGTTCCCCTTGGACTTCTTATACCATCAAATTATGTTCTAGAGTCCCCCATTGGTTGCAAGAAGCATATCAGAAAAGGATAGAAAAACCTGAAAAAACGATAAGTTTTTTTCTTAAGATAATTTTAAAGTCATTTTTTATTAGATAATTAAGTGAGTAAGTATAATTTAATTATGAAGTTTCAAAGTTAAAACATGTGTTAAGGAAAGGCCCATGTTCTAGCCATTGTCCATGGTTGTTAGTATGATCTTTTATATCTTTAGACTTATCGTTCACACATGGGGTGAAAACTTTGGTAGATGTGGTGGTCATTGATGACTTTGCAACATATGATAAACCCCATTCTACCATGGAACGCCTATTTAAAGGTGCACCCCATGGAAAGGGAAGTAGCCTATATATGAAAATCTCCTCCACCAAAGAGATAAGTAGGAGCTTATGATGGTGGGAATTTATTTTTGATGCTTTACCTAAATAAATATATGTTGATGATTAATTTGTTTATTAATTACCCCAACAAAAATTTGGAATTCCAATGGCCCCAAAAGGAAGGGACTATGTTTTAGTCATTGTCGTTACTATAGTCCTTGAATGGATTGGGCAAGTGTTTGATGAATAATAATTAATATATTTAGAATCTTAAGCCTTGGCACTAAATTCTTAAAATTTAAAAAAAAAATCAGCATAGACAATATTATGAGCAAGAGACACCAAATTATAATAATTTTAGATCAGTCACAATTTGTTTAGATTGTGTGTGTGTTTGGGTGCGTAACCCTTATAAACCCGTGTTCAAATCCCAAATCTAACAAAGTTTTACTTATACTGATTTCTCAACATTCTCAAAAATAAAAATTAAAAAAATATATTTTTCCAATTTAAATTAATTAATGAAAAATCTGTTTAGGGAGTAGTACATTTTTCACTCCATGGTTTCTTATTGCATTGGGAAAAAAATGCAACCATCCATCCTAGGGCGAGCCAAAAATGAACTAGCCCGAGTGACCCAGATGGGGTTGATGGAGGGTGGAAATAGAACATTTTTTCTATTGGACTCCTATCCCATATGATAAGATTTTTGGTTTACATTTTGGCTATTGTGCAATAATAATAAATAAGTTAATATAAGATGCTACCTATGTGCTTCTACCTGCTTACTAACTACCACCATGCCCCTACTTATGGTGCATTCACACTTGATGTTAAGTTGGTGTTAAATGAAAATCTAGTTGGCATCCTAGGTGGCACCCAATGTTACAAGAGTTATAGCTTAATCTTAAATGAATGTTAGCTTAACATAAAATTTTCATGGTAACTATGTTTAAGTCCTGAATGGCTAGCATGGTGTTAGGGGACTCAACACTGGAGTCCCTAACATCAAGTGTGAATGCACCATTATATCCAAACCAACATGTGCCTCTAGGTACATAAGGGCCACCTACATGCCCCCATGTACTTATTACCAATTTATCACAAACAAAAAAATCATTACATATCAATACATTGAAATTTGATAACAAATTTTCATTCACTCTCTAATAACCACAAACATGAAAAACTTGAAACCGCATTCATACTACTCTAAGTTTCGGAAAAAAATTAATCCTACACAAACTATAAAAATAATAGAAAAAAGAAGATGACCAAACTGAAGAAAATGAAGGGCAAATAATGGAGAAGAAAAACCAAAGGAACCTAGAGGATAAATGCTTGTCTACCTATGGTGAAGCTGAAGATGTTAAATGAGCAAAGGGTCCTTATTGCCTGTTTCTATTTTATTTTTCCTTAACTGCCCTTTGGCCCAATCCATCGTTTTCTCAAAAAAACTTGGATTGGATGATGCCCCTGAACCACATTTCAGGTGCTGCCTATTACAGACTTTGTGCCCTATTATGCAAATTTTGGGCCTGTAATATACACCTAGTGTCTATTACGGGCCCAAAATGTGCACAATTTCTATAATGGACAACCCCGGAACATGTAAATTAATAACAGATGACATTATTTGGATAGTGAAATTGATAACCAGTGGGTCTAATTTTCTTATAAAATTTTGATGACTGCCCAACACTAGTTAGTATATAGCCAATCACCATGGTTACCTATGGTACAGGCATATAATGAAACGTTGTTTCCTGTCGCCACACCATCCGTCCTGCATGGTGCGCTGACCACAGTTACTGGTTCACTCTGTTCGGTCATTAGGGTGAGAAGAGTTCCGGGCACAAAGCTGGATTAACACCATACTTTAGCAGGGATATTTTTATTCCATTTAACCCTATCTTGATTTGGGGGTTAAAAGGACTCAAATATGAGTAAACCAACCCTTGTGATCACGCAGAGGAGATAGATAAAATAGTTGAATGGGGTTAATTTTTACCCTTAGGTTGAATATTCACATTGAGGGGCTTTCCAAATTATTAAAATTTTTTGGGCAGCTTGGAAAAACTTAGGATTTTTTTTTCTATGCTACCCAAAAATGGGCACTTTGGAGGATTCCTGAGATCTTTTTTTCCAGGATGCTGGAAAAATTTTGGGCTGTTTGGGAATATTATGGTGCCTGTTAATTTCAGCAGATTATAAAGGTTCGAAAAATCTCAATTCCGCCCAAAATTCTGCACTCTGGAAAAATTCTGATGCTGGAAAACATTTCAGGCAGATGATAAAGGTTGGAAACATTCATTTCCGTCCAAAAGTTTTGGGCACTTCTAGAAAAATCCTGATGCTCAAACAAAATGTAAGCAGTTTTGGAATTTTTATGTTTCAAAATAATTTCAGGCAGATTATGAAGGTTGAATTCTTTTCCATTACCTGCCCAAAATATCGGGCAACATGAAAAAAAATCTAAGAGGCCTGAAAAAAAGAAAGGGCAGATTGGGAAGAACTTTATTCAGGTTGCCCAAAAAAATTCTGGTTATCTCCCACTATTCCAGATCTATAGGGCCTGCTACTATCATTCAAATTAGCCCCCAAAAACCAGTTACATACATGGGACGGGCCCAGTCCGTCCCACTGGGCCCATTCCTCCACCTAAGAATGCGCCCAGTCCAGTAGGTGAGATGGGGTCCCGTATGGTGGTAACTGGTTCTACCAGGGCGTATTCCAGAGCGTAACCAGAGAGTAACCAATGATTCCGACCATGGATTCACATCACAAGGCCGTCTCCCGTCATTGAGTTTACATCACAAGTGGAATGGGCACAGCGAAAAAGTAGAACCAGAAGACTGCCTGTCCCACCTACGACACAACACCCAAACCAGTTATGTTGTAGGGGAGGTTCCTGTACGAGTGAGTGTGTTCTACTGAGCATTCAAGGGCATGAGTTCAAGGGTGTTCCCAAGCCTGGGGAGATTGCATGAGTACGGGAACCTCCCCTTACGTAAACAACTCTCTTTTTATTTTGTCACTTTTTTTCCTGTTTTTGTAGAAAAGAATTATTTCCATGGGATTGTGAGAACATATAAAATTGGGGGGAGTTCCCTTGACATAACAGCCTAGGGTTTTTCTCCTTGGGGAGATCTTTCAAAATAAACATAAAAATAAAAAGGGAGTTGTTTACGAATACATAAAGTAGCATCATATTTTATTTTATTTTGTATAGATTTTGATCCCTCATTAGGCTGAAAAAATCTTGTTCATTGATGTTGTAATGATATTGTAAGAACAAATAACTTATACAATTCAAAAAATACTTTTCAATTGAGTGAAAGTACCCCCACCAACAACTTGTCCCTCCTCACTGTCCATGTCACTGCAACACTATCCTTTGTAATATCATTATGGCAATGACACTTTACATAAAAGAAAGATCTATCAGCAAATTTTCAAACCCCCTTGACCTATCAGCCTTGATGGGATCTCAAATCCAAAAGGGTCTGCTGATAGACCCTTCTCCTATACAACATGCTCAAATGAAATAGCCAAGCAAAATAAGAGACATGTACCGAATTCATCTGGATTTGGAAGCTTCTTGTAATGCCTGTCAAACCATGGGACCCATTCCCTGACATCAACATGTTGCAAGCCTGTATGGGTGTAGTTGAGGGCTCTGAGATTGCGGGGTGGGGATGGGGGGTGGTGTGTGTATTTACGACCTTTTTGTGCATGCTGCCTACTTCCTTCCTGCTTGTTCAGAATAGCTGGTGGAAATTCGGCTGTTAACATTGTCCTCTGGAAACCTGCAGACCACCAAAACTGAAGCACCTACCCATCTGTACGGAACAGTTGTGTTTTCTTAGCCCGCAAAATCTCACCCACCAAAAAGAAAGTATTAAAAAAATCAAAAAACAAGTGATTGTGGATGTTTTCAGTTGTCAGAAGTGAGAAAAGGGAAAAGGGTAAAAATTGTCAGATTCATATAACTTGGATTTCATCTTGTAGCCAAAAATATAGAAAGATGATTAAAGATTGGTACTTTGTTTCTGGTTTATAGCCAGATTTGGCTACATCTTCCTAGGGATGATCGCCACTTTGGCTACAAACAAAAATCCCTAAAAAAAACCACTGGTCCCCCAAACTAGGCCTACAGGAGATACTGGCCAGCATGTTCTGTGTGTCCTCTCTTGGGTGTAATCTCATGAGTTCCGGGATTCTGGGCACTTGCAGCCCATCATTCACTATACAAATCCACTGGACACACACACATATATATCATTAGGGGAGCACCTATATAGTGACCTACAAACTTTGGGGGAGAAGGGGAGGGGGGGCTTTCTCCAACACAAAATGTTCTTTGTTCTATTGTAATAAGGCATTGTCATGGGTGCTTCCTTATCAGGGTTCAAGCTTCTTTGGAGAGCTATTTAATTGTGAATCTCTTCTCCTATGTGATCATTGCCATAAAAAAAGAGTCACAGTCACATATATCATTTCACAAATTTCTTTTGGGCCATACCCATTTGTTGGGATCTTCAAGGCAGTTCATAATTTCCATTCCAGTTGAGTTGAGTTGGGTCTGTGGCAGCCCAAGGTTTGTATAGTAACTTATACTAAGTAGGTAATATACATATACAAAAGCCACCAAGTTTAAGTAGTGCCTCTTTGTTATTTTGTTGTAAAGCTGGGCTGAAGAATATTGTGAATCTGTTTTTGTGCCAAATGTTTTGAATTTGGTACTTTGTAAGTTACACTTGTGTGTGTGTCTCTCTCTCTCTCTTCTAGGGAGCCTGATCACTTTTATCATTTTGTTGCCTGCTTTTTGCTTTGCTTTGCTTTGATTGATCCTCAAACCCCAGACCTCCTTTTGTTTTCACTCCCAAGTCTCTTTGTGTCAGAAAGTTGTCAGGAAAAAAACAGTTTTTTTTTTTTTTTTTCCCCTTCTTTTTTCTTCTTTTTTGGGGGTTGTTGAAGACGCTTGTGTGTGTGGCTCAGCTTCTAGCTACAATTTTGTTGAACTCCAAACTTTGTCTTTTGTTGCAATTAGTGGTGGTTTTCATCATCAAGCTAGCTAGCTAGCACTTTGATCTGGAGTGAGGTAGTCAACACAAGGATTCACCAATTGAATCTTTAATTATGCAAGCCTGAAGAGCTTTGTGGGTTTGTTGGTTGTCTCACATCTGTCGACGTAGGTTTTTGCAGAATTGACATAGTCGATCTTGTGCTTTCAACTTAGGTTTTTGTAGAATTGACATAGTCGATCTTGTGCTTTCAACTTAGGTTTTTGTAGAGTCGATGTAATCATTTTTGTGCTCAAAGCCAAGCCCCAGTCTATTCATTTTTGGCTGGATCATCATCTTCTTGTGTCTGGAACATTTTTTGCAGGTGGGTAGTCCTAATTTCTGTCTTGGATCTGTCGACTCACAAGCTTGCTCCAGCTGGTGTAGGGTTGGTTTTCCTTCCTATTTGTCTTTCTAGTTTCTCTTGCAGCTCTTAGAGGTCTCCACAGAAGCATATTATCCACAACAGTTGACGATTTTCTAGTTTGAGAGGCAGTAGGTCTGTGCACTCTAGATGCTTCAAGTATGTGAAGGTCTCGAGCTGCAGAATTCTGTACAATTAAAGCATACCCATCGCGAGCTTTTCAGTGTCGAAGAAAATCTTAGTTCCTGTCTCGGATTTTTTTTTCCCCTCCTTCAAGATCTTGTTGCTGAAGGGTAGTATGGAAAGCAGCCCATCTTTCAGAGGTTTATATGTTTCCTCAAGAGTTAGCCCTGTCTCTACTAAGTCCCGGTTGCCTCCGGCATCGCCACCTTGTCTCTCGCCTCGCAGTCCCCATACAGCCCAGTCCCCCAGCAGCTCCGCCTCTATCTTCTGTTACTCCCCAAGCTTGGATTACAGCTGCAGCAGCATCGCGGATCAGCAATCTCTGCAGGGATCAAGCTCATTTTACGGTAAACAGTTCTCTTGGCCGAGTTGCAGCAATACAAGTCCGAAGTTCGAGGCATTTTACAGCGCCGAGCAGCCTGCTGCTGGTTCTCCAGACTTTCCTGCGTCATCATCAACTAGTCCATCTGAATCTCCTCCAACCGAACCCCCCGAGTCCTCACCATCGTCGCCACCACCTAGTCCTTCAGTTTCGAGAACCAGCTTGACGTACTATGAGCTTCTTGGGGTTGCACAAAACGCAACGGCGAAGGAGATTCGAGTGGCATACCGCCAGAAGGCGCTTCGTTACCATCCGGATGTGGCTGCACCTTTGGGTGAACAGCAGAGGTTTAATGACATCTTCGCTGAGATCAACGAAGCTTATTCAATTCTCACGGACCCTCACAGCCGATCTCTTTATGATGCCAAGCTGCTTGCTTCTGCTTCTTCGCGCGGATTCATACGAGGTCCTCGGGGGGGCCCTGTAACGATTCCAGTCGGCTTCAACAGCTACTCTTACCAATTCACAGGGTTCATGAAGCCGGATATCTGGGCTGTAGCTGGTGGCAATTCCCAGCAGGTTGCTGCTGCAGCAGCAGCAGCAGGTGGATCATCAACTAGGGCTAGTAATTATCCAGGCTCCTCAGTTGCACCTGATCATGATCATCAGGACACGGGTCATGGTTCCAGTACTCCTCCTCATCATCATCATTGTTCCACTTCTTGTTCAGGCTCTGCCACAAGCTCAGTTGACACTAGAAACATTTCTAGTTCCTGGCGCGGACGGAACTGGGAAACTGATCAGTGCTGGTGTTGAAACTCATGTCAAGCTCCTGATCTTCCAAGCTCTTTTTCTTCTTCATCAACCCATGCAGCTTGCCGAATCTTAGCTATACTTGAATTTATAGTTTCTTTCTTCCTCCTGAAGAATTATCACTATTAGGTTCTTATTCATTCTATCATCTCAACATCCTGTGCCAAAGTAACCAGGACAATGCTTAGACTCTAGAGAAATTCTCAATAAACTTTCTAACTGTATTACAACTACTCAACCTTAGACTCTGAAAAAAAAACCCCCTCATTCAATTCAACTTCCAATTGTACTTACAACTACTTAGATAAGCTAATCCAATTTGATTAGTAAACTTCCTATTTAAACACCCAAAAAAAAAGTACCAACTAGAAAAACCTGCAATCTGATCAAACTAGCAGCTCATACATAACTGAATTCTCCATAACACACTACTTTACTACACAAGTTCACAACAACCCGAGCTTAATTTCACTCTAATTGCCTGATCTGCAAAGATAGAATTAGTTCCCACACTAATCCATCTAGCTCACTAGGTATTAAACCCCTTCAACAGTCCCTTGCTACTTACTACTGCATCATTCATGATGACACATTGTAGGATTGATTTTAGTAATTGCACAAGTATACCATTCCTTGGGGTAAGTGTGTTTCTTGATTTTAACCCCCAAAAAAAAAAAAAAAAAAAAATTCCTGACTCTTAAACCGCCTCTTTTATGTATGTACATGAGTTGAAGATATGATGGGTGGTCTCCTTTCCTTGTGAGGCAGTCATAATTTTCAGGGTTGTAAAGGGAGGACTTCAGTCCCAAGTTCAAAGCTGCTACTGCTAAGTGTGGCACTGTTGTTTAGTTCAGCAACCATCATTTAACTTAATTTTTTTGCCTCCTATGAAAGACTATTTGTGAGAGGATCTCTCCATTTGTTTTGGGTGTATTTTTTCTTTTACCACTTGTTTCCTGGATATGGTACTACTAGCCTAGCAGGTTTGGTGATTTGATGCTGAATATTAAATAAAAATATTTTTTTCCTAAGATTGTGGTGTAATGAAAAATTATCAAGGTGTATTTTTATTTAATAAGAAACTATTAAGGCATCTTTTTTTCTTTTTGCTTATTAAGTACCCACACGTTAATCATTTCTCAAAATTCCTGATTTTTTTTTACCCATAATTATTTAGTGCGAAACCTGCTAGGTTACTAGGGTAAGTGATGATGGTGGTAACTATCATGAAGGTTAATTTGTTGATGAGAAAACAAATTGATTTCACATGTTAATTATAGGGTGTTGCTTGTTTACACTGATTTGGCAGTTTAATAAGAGATGGTACACTATTTTGCATTGGCCATTGCATGAATGGCTGGGAAAGGTTTTAGCTTGAATGGCTGAGAATCCATTGAGTGTTCCAAGTTCTAACCTTTTCGTTCCATTTTTCCCTTGGTGTGTATACTTCTCCAAGTTCAATGCAATGATGCATTGCCTTTTTGACTTTGTGTGCAACCATAAAGCTTCCCCTTATTCATTCATGTACAGTGGAACTGGGAAGCCCTACTTACATTGGATGTGGGACCACCCTCAAATGATGCGCCTTGAAAGTTGGGAGTAATGACTTGTGTGACATTTGTATTGGATTCACACCCAAGTGGTAAAATGGATAAATTTAAAACAATGAACTAATTGCCTAATGCTCTCATATTCACACAAAAGAGGTAAAAACTGACTTGGCAAATGACATGGCATAGGGGATAAGAGCAAGATAAATGTATTGGGATATCCTAACCCTAGGAATCAATAGTTTTTTTTTTCTAGATTTGGGATCAAGTAAGGGTGGAATAAGGAAGTTAACTTGACCCCTTGACTTCAAATAATTAAAATAGCCCCCTTGTGTTCACACAAGACCTCCTAATGTTTGTACTTGCCAACAATCTCTCTTTCATGTGAGAGCAACCAAGATTAATGGTGCTTAGCAAACCAAAAAAAAATCACTCTTTATAATCTACCTAAATTTATCATGCAACAAATTCCCAAATTGCTTGAAATTTTTAGAGTGTTAACATTTTTTCAAAGTGCTCAAAATGTTTGGGAATATATGAAAAAAATTTGTCAACCTTTGTAAGGTGTGTCAAGAGTGTTAGTTTAGTTGCCTAGTTAAGTTATAATTAGGTTAGTGATAAGTTGGGTTAATGTAGTTGATTGTGCTTTAGTTTGGAATTGGTTCATGTGTGAACATTGTTCAAGCTATTTTGTGTTTAGAATATAATTTCAAATTGTGAGTTTTTAAATCACATTTGATGATTTGAAATTTTAGAACATAATCTTTTTTTTTCTTTTTTTTTATTAAATATGCAAGTTTTCTTTTGCCCATTGTTTTATGTGTTGTGCAATTTCATTCTATGTTTTGAGTTTGGATTCCCACTTGTTGTAAGTGAATCATATTTTGAATCACCGAAAGTTTAGGTATGATGTGTTAATTTTTTAAAATTATGTTATTTTGTTTGGTGTGTGAACAATGATAAATGTAGGCACCAATATGGTAATGCACAACATGTGCCCAAAATTTATTGAACAACATAAAAATGCTAAAAATTTTCAAGCATAAAGATTTTTCAGAATGCCCAAAGTCTTTTGGCAACAATGACTTCTTTCTCAACCTTTATTAATCTTCATGGGCAACCTAAAATTTTCAAATTTATCCATAATTTTGTGAGAGTCCTAGAAAAAAACTCTTCTAAATCTTTTCAAGCATCAAGATTTTTCAATTGCCCAAATTTTTTAGTAGAAATGAAACTACAATGAAGGGTTCAACATAGGGTTAAATTAACCCCATCATATTAATTTATCTATCCTTTTTGTGCGAACAACACATGGGTCAATTTAGTCCTTGTATTTCAATCATTTTAACCCCCAAATCAAGAGATGGTTAAGTGGAAGAAAAAAAATCCCTACTAACCCTTGGTGTGAATCTAGCTTTAGGAATTTTTTATATTTTATGAAATACTTAACATTTAGAAAGTAATGAACAAGATATTCAATTTGGCAACATGTGGCCACATCCTTGTGCACTTGATTTGATCCACAATCCCTAAAAAACATTGGAGTGACATGGGGGTTGTGTGTGGAATTGGATATTTTGTTGGCTTAATTTAATTTTGAACTATTTTTTGGTGGTGCAAATGAATCACTTTTGTTGGTCTGTTTAAACCATTTTCTAGCCATCAAGGTGCCCTTTGTGCAAGATGAGCTTCCCTTAATGCCAATTGCCATCATCAACCAAGGTAGAGTAAAATTCAAAGTTTTAGCTTAAGCCCAAAGCATAGGTTCCTAAAACATTTGCTTGGGCTAGTTCCTTGGACATGTTGCAAACCTTCTTCAATGTCTTAACCAAAGAATACGAAATCAACCATGTTTTGTAAAACCTATAACATGTCCCAAGATTGCAAAAGCTTAGATTACTAATGAAAAAGGTTGCCAACGAAAATGATAGTTTCTTTGCAATGAAACAAGTTTCATTACACTAGTAAAATCTGGGATTTTGTAACCAACGAATTTGCGACTAGTTGCGACTATTTGACATTTACAACTACTGTTGGTTATATCTACAACTATTGTTTGCATTTGAAGCCACTTGCAACTACTCTATGACTAACTTACGACTAATGGATTATTTCATCCTTTCATTTGGATAGCTTTCATTACAATTTCCATCCAAGAAAACCCCTCTACCTACCATTAGTTGCAAATGTCACCAAATGAGTCATAGCCCTGTGAGTATTCCAAATGTATTATACATATTTTAGGCATAAGGGGTCCACAATTGTGTATTGAATGTATTTTACTCATTATTATATGGGTACATACTAAGATGTACCCATATATTACTGATTATGTATAATGGTTGTATTTAAATTGTATGTAAGTTGTATTTGAAGCATATGCTGAAAAAATATCTTATGGTCTTTTGGTTTGGAGCACCATATGCAATTTGTGCAAGGTCCTGGTTGTAACCTCTTGGATGCGTTAGGGGTTGAAGAAGATAATTGTTGTGGAAGCTTTCAGTTGCAAGCACTTGGATCTTAGGAGGGAGGAGCTTGTCTTACTGGGGAAAAAAATTCCATTGGTTGTGGTTTGGAGGCACGGGGATTTATATTTGCTTCCATACCACAAGCATCCTCTAGTATATTCAATTGGTAGAAGTAACCCAACTACAGTGAGTTTTTGTTATTCTTCAAGCTATTAAAAAATGCCAAGTGGCCAATGTAGTAGTAGGAGGTTAGATGACCCTTTCCGGCTTATAGCTAGAGATGATAAGATGTGGGCCAGAGAGGTAGAATGGGCCCAACACCATGGCATGACGAGAATGAGATGTCCGTGTAATAGGTGTGCAGGAAAAGTTAAGTTAGTCTTGCTTGCCACAGTTCGTGGGCATTTGATACTGAATGGTAGGCACCCACTGTTTAGGGTTTGCACTTAGGGTTTTCCCATTTTTGGATTAGACAAGAATTTTCCACTAGGGTTTTTTCCCATTTTTGGAATTGGTGATTTTTAAGTCAAGAGTGAAGGGGTGCACTCACCTACTTGATTTGAGAGTGTGGGTGCCTTTGTACTACCAATGTTTCCTTGTTATTAAATTTTGTGAAAAGGACTCATGTATGTGATTGTAATATAATATAGTGTGATAAAATCTTGAAATTATTCGAATTTGAATTTTCTACACCAATTGGGGGACTTTTCATCGCATACTAATTGCAATGTTATAATACATAAAGATGTGTAAATGGACTCACCATATTTTGAGCTTATAATGAACAAAATTCATTTTTTCTCCAAAACTCAAAAATGTGGTCAATAATTTAAAATGGGTGTTTGCAAATCATTTGAATGCCAAATAAAAGTTTTATGGATTTTACATAGGCCAAAAATTGAGGAAAATGGTATAGTTTCTCATTATTACACTTTTATGAATTACTATTTTTTTTTCCAAACATTATAGCCTATAAGGTATTACATGGTCATGTGTCATTTTTTTTGAAAAATCTAAACATTTTTACAAGTTTATGATTTTGCAATTTTTAGCATGTAAAAAATACACTATAAAACGCACTTTTAAGAACTCAAAAAATTGGTCAAAAGTGATCCACTCTAGATTGCAAATACCCTCAAGACAAAATCAAGAATTTTAAAAACTTTTATTTTAGAATCTCAATAATGTGTGCCACTTTGATGTAGTCCATGTTGCCAATCATAAAATATAATATAGGAAGGAAAATGATGACTCCTTTCAAGTCTAAGTTGTGGTGAATCTTGTGAAAGTTCAACACTCGTGGCTTGTCCATGCACATCATTTTGGCTTCAACTTGCACTAATCATTATCTTTCTAGGGTTGTGAAGGTTGATTTCACCTTGAACTCACATTTGTAAATGTGTCATAGTCCCATCCTAAAGCTCTCATCATGTTTTTTTCTCTTGGGGACTAAAGTTCCCATTTTCCTTTTGTAGTTTTCATTACAAAAAGGAATGACCCCCAAATGACCTTTGCCTTGGGCCCATGACCAAGGCTAAAACATAACAAAGGAAATTTAGATTTTGGGAAAGTGTCCTGAAACCCAATCATATTCCCACATTTTAATGTGGGAAAGTATTATAAAATGTGTCCCAACATTCCCATGTGCATTCCCACTTTGGGAGTTAAAGTCTTGCATTATTTTAAAACTTTAAAACCATGTTTAAGGGATCAAATCACTTCAATTTGGCCTCATTTAGATTGTTGAAAAGGTTTTGAAAAATACATATCCAAATGGGCTCCCATTCCTAATGTTGAAATATGAAACACAAGGTATGACCAAATTGAATGATTGGGAATTAAAGGGAATAAAATTAACATCCAAAAAAGGGTTAAATTATGACTATGTGATACAATGTTGAAAACATCTTTTCAAGCATTACAACTTCATCCTCGATAACTTTTGAATCAAAGTTAATATGTGGGAATTATGAGCCCACAAATTAATCACAAGGTTTTAATTTCATGGCTTCTGAAAACTCACGTTATTTTAATATAATCATCATTTTTATTTATACATAATATACTATTGGGAGCCTAAAAAAAGGCGATGACTATTTCCAAGTTTGTGGTGAGTCGTGATGATTTAGTTTGTGCACCATTTTGGTTTTGATTTACAACCACCTTCTTTCTCAACTTGTGCATATTGACTACCTTGAACTCACCTTATTGAATTTGTTTTAATTCTATTTCAAAGTTCCCATCCTCTCTTTCTGTGTGGGAGTTAAGGACATGCCTTGGGCTTGCATTCCATTACAAAACTGAAAATTGAAAAGGCTTTTTACCCCCAATACCACTTGAGAAACCTACAAATGCATTATTGAATTCTAGTCATCATTGGAACCAAGATTTGGGTCCACCTAATCAACCCTACTGGGGAAAAAAAACATCTAGATGTGTCAACAATATAAATTAATTGACACACCTCCATAAAATTTGAAATAAAATCATTAAATCAAAATTTAATCACCATAGGGATTGGGAACCAAATGTATTCACTTACCATAGGGATCAAACTCAGTCCACCCTATTCTAAATTTCAATCCCAAAAAATTGAATTTTTTACCATCCATGAAATTTAATAACCACATCTTGACAATCTTAGTTTTGTTTCTTTTTAAATGGGTTGAAATTTGGATGACAAGGCCAAATCCATGGTCTACCTTGTCCACCTTGTCTATAAATGTTTTAAAAAAAATTAAACCATCAAGATGGCAATCAAAATTCAATCACCACAATTTGATGATTGTTTAGATTTTCTTGGGGAGAGTGGGGCAAGACTAAATTTTAGTCACCATAAGGATTAGGAACCAAAGCCAAATCCATCCTCTCCATTTAATTCCCCCCACCCCTAAATAATCAAATTTCAAAATTGTGACTGAGATTTTGTGGTTAAATTTGGATGATTTAAACTTTTTTTTTAATATTTAATTTCAATGACTATAGAAAACCAAGACCTAATTCACATGATCTAGCTAATTATAACCAACATTTTGTGATGATTGAATTCTAATTGTTATAAGGTTTATTAATTTTGCCTCTTAAAAAAGTTGTTTTTCCTTATATTGACCCTAGGTTGACTCTAAAATGACATGATGTTAAGTTATAATGATGTCAAAATTGACGTGATTGATATGACATGGTTCATTCTAATAACCTTGACTAATGGGTTTGGTAGGACAATTTTTTTGTCTTCTACCTTATAGTAACATCATGGCCTTGATGAAGTAGAAATATATGTTTAAAATTATCTACAAATCACTTGGTCTTTGAACTTTAACTTCACTTTTTATTTTTAGTTCATTCCCAAATGAAAAGTATTTGTAAAAGTCACCTAATCTTTGAACTTTAATTTCATTTTTTATCCTTAGTTCATTCCCAAATGAAAGTTATCCATAAATTGGGCAAATTTGAAAAAAAAAATCAATATTAAAGTGAAGTTCACATTTTGTGAAAATTGGGGGGAAAAAAAACATAAAAGGTCACAATAATTAATATAATAAGGAAGGTGTAGTGTAAACATAATACATTGGGATAAGCAACAAATTAAAAACTAAACATGAATTTTTTTTTAACACCATTATTGATGATTAAATGAGTTTTAGGCCCAATATTATGCATGTTTACTTTATTTTGCTTCAATTTTTTATATCAATCCCAAATTGGTGGTTTTGGTGTTTGTTATCTATGGCTTTACAAATAATTTCATTGTCTCTTCAAAGATTACAAAACTTATAACTTTTCAATTATTATTTGTTTTGCACAATTTTTCTAATTCCTATTACCTTAACACGATACTACTAAGCAATTAAATAAACTTTTAAAATGTTATTGATAAAATTTTCAACTACCATTATTTTAATATTTATGTTATGCAATCAACCAAATATCATTTTGATAATGTTTGGGAGCAAATTTAAGTTAAAAGGAAAATATCAGCTTTCTCTTTATCACTTCCCACTCCACTTTCCCTTTTCACCTAATGAACCTTGTTAATGCTAGTTGCCCTTTCATGCCTTCTATTCCTCCATAGTTGATCCCCCTTGGTGTGTTATGTGTAAGGTATTTCTATACAATTGAATTTTTTAATTTTTCATCCCCTTGTAATTTCTTTGTAACCACAAATTGAAGCCAAGAAAATTACACATTAGAAAACGCATTTTTCCCAACTACATTTCCAACTCCTTTTCAACTATAATTTTTAGTTGAAAACAACAAACTTAGTTGGAAAATTTTATTTACAACTAAAAATCATGGCAGTCGACAAGTACTAGTTGAAATTGACATTCTAGTTAAAAATGTCAACCACATGTCAACACCACATCAATCACCACTTCAAACCATTTTAGTTATGAATGACATCGATTGTTACAGTTGACAATCATTTTCAACTTGAGTAATAAGGTGGATGAACTTAATCCAATGACATTTCATGACATCATCAATTTGGTATTTCAACATTAAACTACAAATTAAATTTACATGAATCATTCAATTTAAGAAGGGAAGATATTTTGACACATGGATTAAGGAGACATGAGGCAATGATCAATTATTTTAAAATTAAATATTGTTGATAAATAACATTAATCTAAATTTTCCATCTTGCATCCAATAAGATTTTGACACATGGACATAAGCTTTATATTTAACTAAACATGGGTACCTACCTACCTATTTGATTAAATTTAGGTACCTATGTAAGTAGGTAGGTAAAATATTTACCAACCTACCTAAGTTTGGCCAAGTAGCTAGCTAAACTACCTACCCATCAAAACCTATTTATTAAATAAACTAGTTTAGAATAATCTTATTTTATTTTCGGTTTCCAGTTTTTAGGGTTAAACCATTTTAATTGACTCATCCCAAGTACCATTTGTTTTACAAAAATGGTTGATGCATCTAGTTATATAGTTTGTAAACTTGAAACATATGACAAAGAATATGGGACAAACATTTAAGTTACTTCTTAATTACAACTACTAGGATAAACATGTTGATAACTTAAAGACAAAGACTTATAAATCTTTGTACATTGTTCTATTTCTTTTGGAGCTTAAAAACATTTTGTAGCCCTTCACTTGCTGCATCCAATGCCACAAAAATCGTTCAAATCAATGAAGGAATGAACAAGATATTCTCCAAATGAAGGGGGTCATGGGCATATGGGTTGGCACATATGACCAATTTGCATTGTAGAGCTTTTAAGGTCTTTGGGTGTCTCTTTATTGTCTTTGTAATTCAAAGGGTTTTGTAAAGCTTTAGATGGTGCATCCAATGCAACAAAAGTTGTTCAAATCAATGAAGGAATGAGTAAGATATGCCTTCTCCAAGTGAAAGGGGTCATGGGCATGTGAGTTGGCACATATGACCAATTTGCATCTTGAAGCTTAAGATCTTTGGACGTCATTCTATTGTCTTTTCACTTCAAAAAGGTTTTGTAAAGCTTCAAATAGCATGTCCATAACTTTTTTTAAATTGTTCAAAACAAATATGAAATGAGGAAGATATGAAATTTCAAAGTAAGGGGGTTTAAATGTTTTGTTTTCTTTTTTAACAAGCTCATCCTCTTCTTGCTTCTTTGTTTTTGGAGTCCTAAAAAAATTGTAAAATTTCATTTGGTTCACCCATGGTCATGAAATGTTTTCCCAAAAGACAAAAAACTTCAAAAATATGGTAAGAGTTTGGTGATAAGCATATCTACTCTAACCATTAGTTATGTTATACTAACTTAATCCACCTACTAACTATACTAATTATTAAACATAGAAATATCTAACAAATAAAAAAACTTATTATTTTCATTATTAAATATTTATAATAGTAATAATAATAACTAGTAATAATATAAAATAATATATATAACTGATATTTATAGATTTTAATGATATTTTTCCAAACATTATTTGTAAATATGATAATTAAAATTGTGCATAATAATAATATATACCTATGTTATACTAATTTAGGTGAGATATTATATATATATTGTAGCTAGTAAGTAGGTACCTATTGACTAACTAAAAGTTAAAGCTACATAATTAATAGCTACCTACTAACTACCTATTAAAAACTTAGTTGCTTAATGCTCTAGGTACACACTAATTAAGTACCTAACTATTAAATAGGTTAGTAACTAGGTAGGTATCTATTTACTAGTAATTAATAGGTACCTAATATAGGTAGGATTTACAATTACAAATAGTCCTTGCAGTTGAAAGATAGTAGTGGCAAAGTTGAAACTAAAACATTAATCATAAATTGCATTTCATCCAACTAATTGGCATTTATCATCCATGCCTATGTTTGTGACTAACTAAAGTAGTTGGACATGAGATTCATGAAGTTGACACAATGCCCTGAAAGGCACAACTTGGGATATCGTCATACTTCCAATGGAAACCTCAACTATAACTCAACTATAGCACATGTGGATACCAATAATATTTCGTGACTTTCCCTTTAGTTGACATTTGGGTTCGATTCTCTGCCAAAAGAGTTGATGTTTCAAGTTGATTAGTACCAGCAAATTATTTAATTGAATAATGAAAAACTTGCAATTGAAACATAGTTGAAAATGACTTACACATAGTTGAAAATATCATGGTTGAAAA
>Ga0209611_10000472_pt1 | contig 59923 bp, 25 predicted proteins | sample S1TSphgellanicum_3_FD_187693 | JGI IMG/M metagenome (GOLD analysis project Ga0209611, IMG submission 187693) | Host-associated microbial communities from peat moss isolated from Minnesota, USA - S1T2_Fc - Sphagnum magellanicum MG (SPAdes) (version 2) | ecosystem: Host-associated > Plants > Peat...
AAAAATGAAAAAAAAAATCCTTCTAGCTCCCAGCAAAGCCTTGGGTGAGCACCTAATAGCAATTTAATTCAGTTTCCATGGCCACAAGGCATTTCACTCCTTCAAAATGGTCCATTCTGTGAAGCAAAGGCCCCATGCCAGATTTTGCTGGACTCCACAAAGGGGTGTAACCCCAAGGTAAGTGGGTGACTGAAGCACCCAGGTGGCATCCTAGGTGGCACACACCTGTGCATTAGGCATGGGGTTCACACTCGTAATATATTGGAAGAAGTAGAAAAAGGAGGAAACCCACGTTTCCATTGTACTTGAGTTTTGGTTTGCCAACTAAAATTTCACTAGGCCTATGGTTTTGCTCACATGGATTTTTGTGATTAGTTCTCAATTTGGTCAATGGTGAACCTTATTATAATTGGGCTGGCTGTAGTACTGAAACATGCCTAACCTTCTCCTAGGGTTCAAACCCTATGAAAGTTCCTAAATGGTTTCTTGGTGATAATTTATTTGTTAAGTGATACTTTTTTTAGTTGGGCTAGCTATAGAAGATAAGCATTTAAAAAGTCCTCAGCAGGGGTTTTTTTAAAAACTGTGAATATGGTGATAATCAGGGTGCTCCCACCCCCCCATTTAGTGTTATTGAATGGTTGGAATTTTTTTCCAAGAAATTAGCAAAATTCATCGAACTCGCACTAGAAAATTTAAAAAATCCCCAAGTTTCTTGGTTGAGAAACAAAAACTGGTCATAATTACACTGAAAAACAGATTTGTCCAGACTTTTCTCCAAAAAGATCACCGGAATGTGAAAATTTGACTAAAGAATGGAAGCTGGTCTTAAGGTTCAATTTAACAAAAGATGACTTGCAAGGTATAGCTATAAATCTGAACCACTTGGGGCTTATTGGCTTGATGCTTCACTTTAGATGATAAATATGTTTGTTCCCTCTTTTATCACTATCCAAACTTCCGCTGATCAAGGGTACATATTTTGTTATGTGTTGTATGCAACATGGATATATGCATAGATGGATAATTCATGTCACATTCCACAAAAATGGGCTTAAACCATGTGAAAAATTTGCAAAACATCATATGCAGCAAATATGATCATGATGCTTAACTGTCAACCATCTTCTAACACAACATTATTATGCTAATTTAGTTGCAATTTTCATATTTTGCAAACATTAGGTAGAGAGAGTTTCGTATTATTGAAGATTATTATCCCTTTTTGGACACACATAAAAATTAGGCCATGGAAGTTTTTGTGCGTCATTTTCAATGTCTGCACATAGTCTTACAACAGGTAGATTGATCTATGGGCTATAATTCACCATTCTCTTTCAATATTTGTGGCTATGTTGGTGTGCTTGGTTTGGTGTTTGTTGTCTTCAATTTGGGTGGTCAAGAATAACCATGTATGATGAGAATATGGATTATGTGTTTAGTTGTTGCAAGTTTTTAATGTGTCACATATTCATGTGTGTTTGTTTTTCCTAGTGACATGAATGGCAAGGGTTTTCGTTGACTTGCACATTATCGTTGTGAATGTCAGAAAAAACCAAGCTTTTGGCTAGTATCTTAAGTAAAAACAGTTTGTTGTGGTTTGGGCCCAATTATTCTAAACCCTAAACCTTCAAACCCTTCACAAGGATTTGATATTTTGCTTTCACAAGTCATTGTTAAGTTGAATAATACTGGGGCTTGGGCCTAAAGGTCTTTGAATTTTTAAAAGTTGGGCCCATAGGTGACAAGCCCAAAAGAAAACCTGTATTTCCATTGAATATGCATTCAGGTTTTGGCCTTGTACATTTCTCTTTCTAAATTTGAACTAGCTTTGTTGTAGGCTAGTATGAAGTTCATACTTTTATCAATTGATGAAACCCTAACAAACTCCATTAAACAAAACACCTAACAAATGGGGAAAGGAAAAACAAAGAGAAAGGACCCAAGTATGAGCCAAAAATGCAAAATCTAAAGTGGGTCACAAAGCGGAAAAAAACAAATTATTATCCAGAACCCCCACAAGTCACAAGATGCATATTAAAAAAAAGAAAGGGATGGGAAACCTAAAAATAATAATAAGCCTAGAAAAGCCCTCACATCTAATGAATGCCAATTGTGATAAAGTTTTTCGTTTGCCCGAGCCACCACCATCGTAATTATTTCACAAGATAAAACAACATGTGAAACCAAATCTATTCAAGTGAGATTGGCAGAGACCACATCGACCAAAATGCAAATGGCATTAACTAATAAAATAATGTCAACCCAAGCAATGAAAAGATTCAAAAGAATGCGATGGAAGGAGATGAGTAAATGCTCACATGATTTACATGAAATCCTTTTTTTTTTGTAATGAAGGTGAAGGCATCTTGAACGGTGTCATGAGATGCAATCTGTTCCCGACCATGAGAACAATGAAGAAGGTAGGTTCTTACTGTATTTAGGGGCTAGTTTATCAATTTGTAAATTATCAATGGTGTGAATATTTTCATTGACCTTTTATCACTATTGATTTAACTAGGCATGGAAAACCAACATAATATTTTTGTAGTGCATCTAGAGGGCACATGAACAAGAAGAATTATGATAGGTATTTGGTTTTTTGAAATGATCCCCATTTGTTCATTTTTTCCATGACATTCATGCAAGTTTTGGATATTCTTGATTATATGTGACTATTTTCAACCATATGAGGTTATGAATGGAAAAAAGTCAAGAAGTGCAAGCAACATATCCCTCCATAAATTATAACATTGCCCCTAGCAATATGTTTGTGAAAAGTAATTCCATTTGTTTCAAAAAAGTATAATATAATAATGGTCTTCATGAGGAGGATTGTTGAACACACCCAATAATATTTTCTAAGCATCCAATGAGGTCAACAAATATGAATATTACAAACTTGAATTTTTTTGCTATGTATGGGGGTAGAAGGGGAAACTTGAAGAACTTTTGGTTCTAGGCCCAATATTGTTCCCCCACATGTTCTCAATAAAGGTCCTGGTGGTGTTTTCAATTTGTTCTTCATTTGTTCATTAATTATATTCCTTTTGCCAACATTCCTTATTTGTTCCTAGTGTTTTTGTGCATCTCCATCAATGTGTTTTTTTGGTTTTTTCATTATTGCTAAATTGGCCCCTATTTTCTAGGCTAGGTGGATTGAGGTGGCAAAATACCAAGTGAAGATATTGATTAGATGGCTATATGTTTTGTTTGCATATAATGATGGTGATATTTTTAGTTCATGTTTGCATTGTAAGTGGCAACGTGGACTTGTTAGTAGTAATTTAGAAACAAGGTTGTGAAGGAAGGGTCAAGGTTTTAGCAATTTGGTGAAGTTTGATTTTACTAGTTAATGATTTGGTGATAATATTGTTGCAAATAGCAACTAAGTCTGCTGATGTCCTCATGAGTCATAACCAAAGTGAACTATCAACAAGATTGAAGTTTTAAAGTTTTGATTTTTCAATGTTCATTATTCACTACTATTCACATAATAATATATTGTATACTACCCAATGCCCTTAATTGTCAATATCAATCAATTGCAAAACCATAGTTTTGAACAAACAACCACACACCTTACACCTAATGCATACATGTCATAAAGAAGTGTTGCAATGAAATGGCCACATGGTCACCATCCCAATTGTTTGAAAAATGTGCATCCCACCTTTAGCAAAAAAATCCATGATTTTAAAGGTTGAACAATGGGAGCAAGTTGTGCTTTGCTACAAATGATCACACATATAGGCATCATTTGAAAAAAGAATCCTAACATTAATGAAAAACATCCTTGTCATCCTAAAAATTCCTTGGATATGTGGATCTATAACATCATGTTTCCATAATCATATTCATGAGACAAATCACACCCTTGATATGGATGCAAGCCTATGGAAAAACTAGCTTAATGCAATCACCATTTTGTCATATGGTCCTTCAATTCATTGGACTAAACCCTAATTGCTAGTGTGTAAAATGATCACATTATTATCATTCGATTGGTTTGTGAGAAAGGATCTTATTGGATCCCAAGTCATGCCTTTCACAAGTTGTAATGGCCCATGAAAAGGTGATTATAGCTTACATAGTCCATTTTTTGGTGTCACAACGGTAGTTTTTGGGGGGTTACCTTTAAACTTGATACAATATATGTTGGGATATGACCAATTTTTTTTTAAAGGACTCATTTAACTAGTCTATAACACTTGTAAAACCAAAATAAAAATTTTGAAGATAAAATTTCATCATTTCATTACAAGATGGACTTTTAAAGTGATGTAAGATCTTTAATCACAATCCATAAAATGTTTTATGGACTTTTCTTTCATAATAAACATGTGTTAATTTTTATTTTTTTCCCTAGTATAATTATGAGGTTCATGTAATATTAAAATAAGGCTTTGCAACCAAACTTAATTTGTGATTTATGAGATTTTACGCAAGAATGTCAAAAGTGTAGAAAGTATTTGATTTAATGAAATCTAAAAATTGAGAAAGGAAGTTTTTTTAAAAGGGGCACCATTACTTTACATAACATCTACCAAAAATTAATTATGCATGGTGCTCAAGTTTCTACAACATTGTTCATTACAACTGGAAATACATTTGTTAGTTCCCTTCAAAGTTGTAATGGACATTATTGTATATGTTGTTTGCACCTATTTTTTCTTGCATCTTTACCTTTGATGTGCATTTGAAATTTTGTTTCTCCATTGTGTGCAAAAATGTTAATCAAGTTAGAAGATGATTTTGAAGTTTGGGTTAATATTTTTACCATTTGTTACATTAAATTTCGACTATAATATGCTAAAAGATGTTTTCATTATCAAACCTCTTCCATGGTTTTGTATTGATTGTTCAGATTGGGGTGATGTCTTACTTTTTAGGGTTCCTTTTGAAGAGCATCCATCAAGTTTGAAGACAACTATCTTTTCTCCTTTTATGAGGTTTTTTGTTTCTAGGGATTGGATGATATGTGTAAGGTTTCTTGGTCAAGAAATGAAGACTTACTTCCACATAGGTGGTTGTTGGATATTATGTTAAACACACCTTGTAGAAGTGTAATCTAACACATTAATGAGCATATAGGAAACTTATGCAATTTGTCCAAACTATATGCAAATGTGGGGTAAGTTTTAAGAATGTTTATAGTGCATACCATGAATCTAGTCCATTCCTTCACCTACTTATATAATTTACAAGTTTGAAGTTGTAGACAAAAGATATGGGACAATTATAATGAAAGGGAATCACTACAACACTACAACACTATCACATCCTTTGTCTCATACAAAAACATTATCATATATCTAAACAATAAAATATCTACTACTTAGCTTAACTACTTACTACCTATCCTACCCAATAAATTAATATCCTAGCCTACATTTAATAAACTAATTGTTTAACATAGCTAATTAATTAATCAATTAATACAAAAACATGACACATATTTAACTAATTTTGGACTTAAATGTTATTTTTGGACTTAACTCACCTTGTTTAGTGGCCCAAAACCATAGAATTTTCATATGGACACAAAAAAAATAATTATTCCCATTTTTTCTAAATTTAATATTTTCAAATTTGATGTTAATGAAAAAAATTTGACCACAATTAATGTCTTACAGTAAATTTCCATCAAAACACCTAGAACTTAGGTTTTAAAAAAAATGGTATACCTAAGTCATCAAATTATAAACTTGTAACATCTAGTGGCCACCAAATGTTAAAATTTTAATATACATAATAATATTATTTTCTCAATTTTTTGAAATGTTTAATAATTTATTTTTAAATAAAGAAAAAATGGTACCTAATTCATCAAATTATAACACTTCGAACATCTAGTGGCCACCAGATGTTAATACTATAATAATATTTCTACAAAGAGATTGAAACATCTAATTAGATTATTATTATTATTATTAAACATTCATTTTTTATAAAATTGTAACTTACTATTAATATATTAATTTCAACAATATATTCAATACTGAGCTCACATAATAAATTTATTAAAAAATCAATAATTATTATAATTATCATGATGATAAAAACTATTACATTTCATTCAGTTACATATACTTCATTTCATTCGCCACATCAATGTTTGCTCTAGCTTGATTAACATGCATATCATTAATCATTATGATGTTATTCATGGTTTTTTTTTTTTTTAATAGGAAATGAAAACGTAATAAAATCAATGTCCGCCATTGCATTGGGTCTGATAAGTTGCATTTCCACTTTCTTTCCCAACCTCAATACAACTTTACAAAGCAACCACCATTGAACATGCACCATTCAATAATGTTCATCATTTACATCCTTGACCACATCACTATGCATTTTTCCCATCCATATTGGATACATTTTGGGTTCAAATGGACGTGCAAAAAGAAAATCCCCTTCATGTAAATCCTTGAAAGGATTGTAAGTCATACTTAAGGATAGTTTCATGTTTTTAGGACCACAATACGCAAGAATAATTGTGTCATGACCCTAACCTTGGGTTTGCGACCAAGGCAAGGGCATGGAAAGGTGTAAGTCGAGAATGTAACTCAAAAGTCACATTCACACTTCTAGGAATGCGAGAAAGTGTGAGGGAATGAACCCAGATACTCCCAAGTGGATTTCCACTTTAGGAATTGGAGTCTTTATAGAGTCCTGAATCTTCACAAAACGATCTTAGGGGTCAAAATTCATTGGATTGAGGATTTCCTTATACCATTGGAAATATTTTAAGATTTACATGTCTAAAATGGGCTTGCATGATCCACTTGAATAAATGGGTTGGAAATCAAAGTATCAATTTAACTTTTGACCACAAAAAGTCAGGAATCGTTTTGAATTAGGTGTGTGCAAGTGTGTGCTAAATATCATTAGAAAGCTTTCAATGAGGGCTACAATTTTTTTTGAGACCTCGCTTCAATTACAAGTTTGCACAAGAAGTTATGGGCTTCCAAAGTGGCGAGAGTCTCAATTTTGGGATTTTTGAGATTCCTAACTTGGGAATTTCAAGACAAAGTGACATTTGGGTGTAGCCCCTGTGGCCAATCATAAAAAATACTATAAGGGGGAAGGTGGTGGCTTCCCCCAAGTTCGGGCCATGGTGAATTTTGTGAATCCATGTATGCTTGTGGCTCATTCATGCACCAAAAGTACGCTAACTATGCACTAACCAACTTGTTTGGTTTATGCAAGTCCATATGAATAATTGACTTGCTTGTCACTCGCCTTAGTCCCCATCCCAAAACTCTAGCACGCCCCTCTTAACCCCAAAGTGTCGCGAGTTAAAGACCATACCCCAATTTTATTTTATTTTTGTTTTCATTTTTGGATTCACATTTGAGTCTTTCGAGTTTGGGGGTGCGTCAAATTGAATCTTCCATATCATCAAAGAAAGGAATTCATGGAATAGAAAATCCCACATGATTAACTTTCTAATTACTAATTGGCTAAAAACCCTCTAACAATACAAGACTTTGTTGAAAAATTAGTTTTAACAAACATTATAAAATACCTTCTCAATATTCAATATATGGTTTCATGATTCTAGCATACATCTCATCTTTCAAAATATTGAGCTTCCAAAATTTTAAATACTTTGAGATTCCACTATTAATAAAAAAAAAATTCTATTGACTTTGAAACATCATTCCCCCAAATAGGATGGAAAGGAATAGGCTTTGGAATTCCATTAGGCAACTTGGGGCGACCTTGATCAACGGACTTCCACAATCAAATTACAAGGCCATCTTTGGGGTTCCATATTAAATATGTTAGAAACACCTTGTTAAACATCACTAGCCACCCAAAATAATCCACAAAAAATATTAAAAGATGCATGTTTGTGTGTCTAAGCAATACTCAGGTCCATTTTTCAAATAACCTTGAATTTCTTGAATCAATTGGGGAATGAATGGCCGTTCTTGTGAAACCATAAATGTTTTCATCAAATCTATTAACACATAGTTATTTTGCTTTTTCAATTTCTTTAACAAGTAGCCAAAATTTCCATCAATGTCTTCATGCATATGACCAACAACAAGAAATCCCAGTTGGACTTCTTCAAAGACCTCCTTTGCTATTAATGATGATAAAAAAACAAGCAAGTGCCAATTCTTATTATCTTTCACATAGTTATCCATTTGAAACAATAACTTTTTAGGCAAAGGTTTTGCACCAAGAGCTTGTTTAGGTGCCTTCGATGCTTTCACAAAATGCGAATTCCTTCACATTAGCTATTCAAAGAATTCATTTTGTAACTCATGATCAAACAACCTTTATAACTCACGAACAAGTTCCTTTTCCAAAGTTCGTAGTAAACGCAAAAGAGATCCAATATTGAAATTAGGGTCATTGGGCCACAATTCATTTGAGTATTGAGCAAATGCCTCATCACCATCCCCATGAACAATCATTCTAATCAACATGATTGGCAATTGACCGAACCCAACAACCATTTTGTTTTTCACTTGTAACCTTGGTAAAATAGCCTTTAAATGGTCCATCTTATCATGAATGATAAACAAAAACTCCTCCTTTGATTGAATGGATTCCATTTTTTAACTATGATAAAGACATCTACACACTAGTAGAAATCAGCCAAAATGTAACCACTCCATTTACGACTACATGCGACTTGTAATTATTTGCGACTAGATTTGCGAATATTTGCAACTACAAAACCAACTTTCAACTATTTTGGTCATTTTCACAACTATGATGCAACTATTAGAAAATTTCATCTTATTGGTTGCATCAATTTTACATTTATTTTCATCCATTAATAAATTAATATGTCCCATTAGTCATAATAATCACCAAATTAGTTGCATCCTAAAGATATTTTACAATGACATAGGGGTGTATTTTAATGTATGTACCATATATATATAAAATATGCATACATATGCATATTGTTCATATAATGAATCTCAAAATTAATTTTGAATTTTGAATTCTTTTATTCAAATCTGAAAATTGTTATTTCAATTGTTTAAAACATTATTTGAATTTGAAAATTTTGATTTGAATATGATATTTTGAATTTAAATTCAAAAAAACTTATTTGATCTAAAAATTGATTTTGAATTCTAAATTAATATTTTTGAATCCAAAAATTAGTATTTCAATTCTGAATTTTTTAATTTAAATTCAAAAAAATTATTTGATCTAAAAATTGATATTTGAATTCTAAATTATTATTTTCCAATCTAAAAATTATTATTTCAATTTAAGAAACTTTATTGAGACTAAAAACCAGCAACTTGATTTTAAATATTTTTATTTGAACTCAAAATTTGATATTTGAATTCTGAAGTTTTTAATTTTAATTTTTAAAAAATATTTGACTTGAAAGTTGAAATTTGAATTCCAAATTATTATGTTGGATTCTCAAAATTAATATTTCAATTCAGAAAATTGTAATTGAGTCTTAAAATGGACATTTTAATTTTGAATATTATTATTTGAATCTGAAAATTGACATTTCAATTCTGAAATTTGTTATTTAACTTCAAAAAACTTATTTGATCTAAAAATTGATATTTGAATCCTGAATTACTATTTTGAAATCTTAAATTTATTTTTTAATTCAAAAAATTATTGATTGAGTTTCAAGGGTTTTTTCTATTAGTGTTATCCATAATAAATCACTTTTATAAATAATTATGATTGATTATGTTTATTAAATCTAAGTGACACTAAATAATTATTGTTATAACATAGATTAATTAAATTAATGTGACATTACTTTAAATCATTATAATTACTTCAGATAAAAATTAATTGGTATGTGCAGAATTATTTTCTAATTGAACATAATTATTCACACTCTTTAATTTATAACTTCAAACCTGAATTAAAAATTTGGAAAAATTATAGTGTTATTAAAATAATCATTTTATTGATTTTAATTTCACTAATTATTATATAATAATATTATCTTTAAAATATTCGGTGATTAATCATCTATGATAAATATTTTATAGTAATTTTACAGAAATTATGAAAATTAATGTTATGTTTAACAAATTATTATATTTATAATTAATAATTACCAAGAGAAAAAATTACTTGACTTATAATAATTTTTCCAACAATAAATGTAATTATACAGTAAGTAGTGTAATTAGTTGAATAATAATTTTTTAAAAATTCATGTAAGAATTTACTTTCTAATAAAATCTGTTAATTCATTACTTATAATTTTTAAATAAATATTTTAAATTTTAAATTATTAAATTATAGTCATTAAATTATTTTCACATTAATTATATTATATAAGTTGGATCAAATTCTAAAAAGTGATAAAAATATTTTAAAATATTTTATTTGTTTAATTATTTATGAGTTATGTATTATAATTTGTGAGTAACTAGATAGTTAGTTTGTCAAATATTAAGAGGTTATTGCTTATTTAAGTAATTGATAATGAATATTGAATATTTGTAGTGTATAGTTTATAATTTAAATATATGTAAATTTAATCATTATTAATTAAATGATTATCTAATTATCTAGTACTTGAATTGTTTAAAAATCTAAACACTAAAAAAGTAATGCATGAAGAAAGTTTTGGAATTATAATTTAGTTTGTAAGGAAGTTGCAACTTCAAAACTTATCCCATATTGTTTGTTTTTCATTCCTATTTTAAACACTATATAAACAAGGGGGGTGTGCCCATCCAATTTCACATTACGAAATGTGTGCACATGGGATGAGCTAATCAAAAGGCTCAACCCAAAACAAAAAAACAAATAATGCACAATTTTAAAATACTTACCTCCCCAACCTACTTATTTATCTAGCTAGGTAGGTATCTAGTTTGACCTACCCATTTAGGTAGGCCTATGTACTTACCTACCTAAGTATCTACCTATATAAGTAAGTATTTAGCCTAGGAAGGTAAAACTTACCTCCTTACTTTTTTACTTAAATAAGTAGGTAAGTAGGTAGGTAGGTAAAGATTATAGGCACCTATTTATGTGTCTACATACATTATATTAATATTTTTATTAAATTTATTTATTTAATGTCACATGGCATATTTACATTGGGCCATGTGTCATAATATAAGATCATCCAAGTATTTGAATTGAACGTCCTAGATTATTTCAAAATAATAACAATAATAATAATTTAAAAATATATATATATATATTAAGACACGTGGGAACACATGATTTGCCCTCAATTGTGACCAAAATAATTGCATCTTAGTCACATGTGACAATACATATATAATGGAGTCAAAATATGAAATGTATTTGTTGACTTTTTCTTTCATATAATACCCTTTTTCAGTTGTGACTAGTTTATCACATGCAACTTGTCTTAGGCGACTAAAATTTAGTCGCAAAGAGTAGTAAAAAATATTTGTTTTTCTTCTAGTGACATGACTCTTGATGCTTCTAATGCCTTTTCAACTTCAATTCATGCTCCTTAGCACTAGCATTATTTTTTCCAACTTTGGATATCAAGTCTTTCAAAGATTCACATATAGTACATTTTGCAAAGTTTAAACCTCTTTTCCCCACATCAACATTGAAATGATATTTTTTCCTCAACTAGCTCATAACACATTGAGATACCTCATCAATATTTAACTCTTTGCTAATCTACAATATCACACCAAAACAAAACAAAAGTGTTTAGATGAAAAATTCAACAAAACTTTGTTTGCATTAACAAGAACAAGCAAAAGAAAATGACACAAATAATTTTACAAACATTATAACAAATATGCAAAATTTGACCCCACCTCATTGCTCTTTTTTTGAATACTTTTCCAAGTGTTAAGAATTAGAAGGTGAACATCTTGTCTACCATTCCCAATCCCTTTCATTTGGTGTGGCATTACATTAGCACATTAATCAATCAATGATTGAACATTGCATTCAGCTTGCCTAAATGTTATTCATTACTTTTTCATTCTAGCATTTCCATGCGGCCTTTGCCTTGTCCCATATTTGCTATCTTGTTTATAAGATAGGTACGAAGATCGCGAAATTCCAACAATCTTATACCATGTTACTTCACAAATTTCAACATCTTATATTGTAACAAACCTCCACTTCTTTACTCCAACTCTTTGGTGTAGTGTTCTAGGAATGTCCAAAATATGCACTCTTCTATTAGTAAATGACAAGTTCTAGAAGTTATGTCGCACAATAAACTTCTTCTCACAAGCAAAATACTAACAACAATTAAAAGAACAACTATTTGAACTCACAACACAAATTAATTCATTGCTTAGAAGTTGGTAAATCCTTGAAATGGAAGCCTCATGTTCTAATTCCTTTCATTTTCTTTTTTAAAAAGTGTAACTTTTTTTCTTCACACCCACAACCCCTTCATCTTCCAACACATGATGTTCATCATATGCAATAAGCAATGATGATAAACAATGACCATCAAGAATTGTTCATGACAAAGGCCACCTCCATATTGTCATTATCTATGATGTATCTTTCGAATAGTTCAAAATTGTGACCCTAACCTCAATTTCACCAAGATCATCATCCAAAATAGGCTCCTTTGGGTCACATGCAACAATCCTTCTTTCAACAATAATCTCTCCAACATGATTCACCGATTCACACTTTCCCCTATGCCACTCCATTCTTTTCATATAAGGAACATTTTTCGTTACTTCTTCCATCTCTTCATCACCTCTAACAATTGTTAATGAAGCATTTTCTTTTGAATCGTCAAAATTTTTACTCTTCTTTTCTGATTTAATCTCTCAATCCTCCTCCATTGGAACTGTAATTATACAAGGAAAAATTCTAGCATTCTCCTTTAAACATACCTCCCAAGCCTCATCCATCGTTGCTACATTTATAAATATTTCCTCCCTGAATAACACCATGTGATCTTCCACAAGAGAAACCAACTGCTAATGACCACCCAACCACGACATATCTTTCATTACCAAAGCAATCCGATCCCAAACAATCTCCAACAAATTTTCCATAAAGATTTGGAAACAATAACTTCAAATTCGAGAACTATTGGAAAATAAATTCCATAACCACCACAGTACAAAAATCACATCTCACATTAAGGTGAAGCAAAACACCTCATCCACTTCAAAAACTCCAACACCCTTCACTATTTTCCAACATAAAAACATCTTGGAAACCCAAATAAATGACTTAATCAAAGCTTGTTTGAATTTGTCTTCGAATAGTAGTTCATAACAACAACCAAGAATTAGGTTCCCTCCTAATTCATGAGACACCCTACACCTTGGACACCACAAAGATAGGCAAGGATAATCAAACGGCCAATTGATTCTCTTTCCCCCTTCAAGGAAAAGGAGAATCTAGAGGTGAATATATTCTCTTTTGACAGTAAGATAGATCAAGAAAATCATGGCTGCCCAATTATCACTCAATAAAAAATACAAGGAGGGAGAATCATGTGGTTGCTCAATTTTCTATCTTGATTAAGAACAAGAAAAGGGGAATCAAGCAACTACCTAATTTCCTTTCCCATATAATGACAGGAAAGGAAATTTGGGCGGCCACTTTATTTTCCATCTTATGTTAGGAATGCAAAGGAGAATTGAACAGTTGGTTGATTGTTCTTCTCTCCTAAAAAATGGGAAGGATAATTAGGTGGCCGCCCAATTTTGTGTCCCATCTCAAGAGTGGGAAAGAAAATGCTTAATTTTATGCCTCATTTTAAAAATGGGAAGGAGGATTGAGTGGTCGCTTGATTCTCCTTCTTGTCTAAAGAGGGGGAAGGAGGATTAGGCGATTGCCTAAATTTCCTTCTCATCTAAAAGGTGGGAAAGAGGATTGGGTGGCTACCCAAATTTCCTTTTTGTTTAAAGGGCAAGAAGGAGGATTGAGCAATTGCTCGAATCTCCTTTTCATCTAAAGAGTGGGAAGGAGGATCGGGTTATATTCCAATTCATTTAAAAAGTAGGAAGGATGATTAAGCAGTCATTCGATTTCCTTCCTACCTATAATGAATGGGCTGGAGAATTGGGCAACCATCTGATTTTCCTTCAGGCCTATAAGCAAAGGAAGGGTAATCATAATACTTGAAGTATAATTAAGGTCAATTGCCAAGGTAATTTAATTAATGTTAATTAGTTGAAGATTAGTTTAATTAAGTTACATTAATGAGAAGATTAAGCAAGACTTAGATCCTTGGTAAGGTAGTACATAATAAGGCTAAGAACAAATAGGATACAATTTTTGGTTCTGTAAGTAGGATACAATTTTTGGTTCTATAAGTGTTAAATCACATTCTACATTAAAAAATTGAACAAGATGGAGGAAAATATACTCATTGAAGCATTGATGGAATCAAATGACCTCCAAATTTGAATGTGAAGATGCGTTGGAAGTGGTGGTTGTGTTTTTGCCCTCAAAAAAAAAATGTAAACAATGCCCTGAAGGAAGAGATTGAAACCAGAAGTGCATTGTTTCTCGTGAATAGTCACAAAACTTAAAGCACTCAATTGTGACGAAATTTGATACAAGAGCACCTATGAAAATAAAGAGATGCAAAGGAAACAAAACATATTTCTAAGGCAAAGATTGGGGAACTCTAGTAGTGAAAGATGAAAAGAAATTGTAATGGATTTTGAAACTAAAATTATTTCTATAGAACGATCCTATGAGATTGAAATGAAATGAGGCTACAAGACGATCTGCAACTTTTGTTGGATTTTGTGCAAGCTAAAGTATTATGACATAGTACTAATGAACTTTGTAAACAACATGTAAAGTTAATGTTAAATGTCAATTTATTTGAAAGCTTTCAAAGGTTGATACAAAAATTTGAAAAGATGTTAGATTGTTAAGCTATTATGCATAATGTACTAGTAATCTGCATCTAGAGATTGCTAAAGAGGGAAACAAAACTTATCTCATTCTTCCGGTGACATCATTGTTGAACTTCCTCATTGTAGTTCGATTCAAAATTGTTCCTGAATCTTGGTGCGCAGAGGAAAATGAAAACATATGAGTGTGCGAGATACATTCTCTCATGGATTCACTTATAGAAACATAATTACAAAAATTTCGTCTTCCACAATCTCTTTCCTCTTGGTTCAAGGTTTTGGTGGTAACCTTTAAGGTTGTTGTGCAAAGGTTTAGGAGTTGGCAATGTTCTACAATAGTTGATGGGTTCTTTCATGGTTTAGGGTTTTGATATTAGGGTTCAAGGTTTTGGTGGTAACTTTTAGGGTTGTTGTGTAATAATTTAGGGGTTTTATTTCATGGTTTAGGGGTTTAAGGTATTCCCTCCCTTTTGGTTTTAGTTTTCAACTTCAATTCACCCTTTTATGAAACCTCCAATTCAAACTGACTATAGACTAAATGACACATGTCTTTAGGGTTATTGTGTAAAAGTTTAAGATTTGGTGATGTTGTGCAATAGTTGATGGTTTAAGGTTTAGGGTCTTAGAGTTAGGGTTTAGAGTTTTGGTGTTAGGGATTTGGCATTGTTGTGCAATGGTTTAAGGTTTAGGGTCTTGGAACTAGGGTTTTGGTTTTAGGGTTCAGGGTTTTGGTGGTAGCCTTTAGGGTTGTTATGTAAGGGTTTAGGACTTAGCAATGTTGTGTAATTATTTGGGGGTTTTTGGTGTTGTAGCTAAGGTTTAAGGTTTAAGTAAAATTAAAATTAAAAATAACATTATAACAAAAATTTAACTTGAAGTTGAAAATAAAACAAAAATAAAAAAGCCTATGGCACGAAAATAACCCCAAAATTTTAACCCTACACCCAAATACTTGAATAATGACAATTCAATTGCATTTATCTCACAATATTATTGAAACTAGTTTTTGTTACAAATGTGTGTTGAACTTCGTAAAAATATTTTGGGTGTGCATGTACAATACAAAAAGTTTTGAATAACCCCTTTAATTTTACTTTAGAAAAATCACACAAAGTTCCTTTTTCACTATGTAATGGAAATATGATTTGTAAAACATTAAATTAGAAAATCTATATATTTGAATAATTAGTTCATTATTATTATGTCGTGACATTTCAATTGGCTTTTTGGTTTAGGATCTTTGTCAATTATTTTTCTTATTTGAGGAAAGTCAAAAGATAGTCTGCCATCATTAGTTGGAAAGTGGTTTCTCCATTTCCAAAACATATATTAGGTAGTGGAAATGTATACATGTGGCATGATGGTATGTGTTACTCAAGGGCATACGTTGTTGCAAAATAATCATCAATTAATAACTAAATTTATCCTAGTTGTGATGTAGTTGTTACATGTGACTAAAATGCAACTTGTCAACAAAGTTAAACATGGTTGATTGCAACCGTATATATAATGCATACATTGTATTGTATAAATATAAATCTTGCAACTAATTTGTAATTATAATACAACTCTTTGATTTTCTAATGTGGAATTTTATTTATTAATTTTTCGTATTCCATGGGATAGTTACAATGTAGTTATATATTAATTGATTTGGAGCTCTAGTTATAAGGCAGTGTAGTTGCCACGGACACAATTTCTCATAGTGAATTCCTTTAAACCCTTTTGGAACATGTAGCTTCCTAGGTTTATGAACTTCTTGGAAACCTACAATTTCTTTTGCTTGCAAAATTTTCATTGTAGTTGAATTTCCTATAATCTGTTATCTGGTTTATGCAGAATTCTCCTACAACATGTTATCTAATTTGCGCAAAATTCTCTTATAAGGTTGAACATCTTGTCGGAGAGCTCTTTTTAGATTTTGCACAATTTGGAAAGTCAACATTAGTGTCCTTCCTAGAAATGTAGAAAATCCATAGAATTCTACACCTCTAGTAGATTGCAATTAAATTTTTGCTTCTACCATTGTTTCAGTGGCTTTGCTTTTCAATTTCAGTTCACTACATGTGTTTATCTCATTCCAAAAAAACCCATAGAAGTGAGGGGAAATATTTTTGACCTAAAATTAGTTGGTGTTTGGCTCTATTAATCTGCTTCTGGATAAGGGTTTAGTGACTTAGGGTTTGATGTTGTAGTGAGTACTCCAATCAAGACAATTGAGACTATTAGACTATCAGGAACCCTAAGTCCTTGAAGCATAGATTGTATGACAGTTAATCATTTGACCTTTTTAATTTCTTTGACATCTTTTTAATTTGTATCCTTGCGGAAACAACATTCAACTGGCATTGTGCAAAAAAATTTGTTGTAATCTACAAAACTATTACATAACAATTAAGTGGGGGACAATATTAACCCTTGTAACGATCTGGTGGCTAATCTTTTCGGCAATTTCTATCAACGCAAGGCTACATTGCCTTTTCTTCCTTTGCAATGATAGATGAAAATTAGAATCAATGGGAAAAAACCGTAACAAATTAACACTTGATATAGTCTTTGAAATTATGAGGAGAAGTTAGAAGTTAGTCAACTATAATACCAGCCTTGCTTTTGCCCTCGTTTTGCCTAATTGCCCCACATTTAACAAATTCTTCACTTTGCTCTTAATGTTGGACATTTGTTTAGCCTTCCTTTTGGTCTCAAGTTTGGACCAATAAGCCTTTAACCTCACCAAGTAATCATGTTCAATATTAATTGGGCAATCTTTCTTCCTTGCCATATACCTTGCCTTCAATATGCTCCCTTCTATTTTTAACCATCTTTTCACAACATTCCTAAATCCAACCACAAACAACTCATTGTCCAAATACTCAAATTCCTTGTCCAAACCCACCCTCAATTTTCCAAAGACTCTTGACTATGCCCTTCCCATTCCACAACACTTATATTTAGTATCCAATGAATTAATGTTCTTACTATCTCATCTCAAGCATTCTTCCCATCACATCCCCCATCTATATCCCCCCCTAGTTTTATTTTAATTTTGTGGGGTTTTTGCCCAGTAGTTATCCATTTCTTTGACTCACCATCTTTTTTTTCCTTGTCCTATGAATTGCTGTAGCCATGTTTTTTACTTTCACCTTAGTTACATTCGCAAGAGGAACTTGCAATGTAGTCGAAAGGCCAACAAAATTAGTTCCATTTGGTCCAGACACAACTATCATGCTCCAAAATTTTTCGTACACTGTCCCTTTTCTCTTCAACATCAAAATGTTGTAAAGTACTATCTAGCTCCACCATAAACTTATTAGTAGTTATAAAACATTTTTTCCATCTCTGCAACCCAGATTGTGAGGAAGTTCCTCCAATAGGGCATGTATTATTGAGGTCTTCATTGATAGCAATTGCATCTTCATCCCCATTAGTTGCAATGTCCTTTATAACTTGTACAGATTGAAGTTGTTAAAGTGCTCTTGAAGCTTGTTGTTGTTTTTGTTATCGCTTCCTTCACAAACTATGATCATTGAACAATTTAATACATCAAAATGAAATACAACACATAGTGTATCAATTTAATTCATGTTGATAGAAATTTCAATGATGAAAAAATGACATAATGGACGAGTTAAAAAATGCAAATGTGATCAAGGTGTTAACATGTAACATAATCAAGATTATAAGGGTTAACTTTTAGATATCAACAGAAAAACAAAAAATAAATTAATTACCATTTGCACAATCAAACTGGAAATCTTGACAAAATGGATATCTTTTCAAACTATTGTCATAACATAGGGCATTTGATGGAATCTATTTGGGAAACAAGAACATCATGTTTTCAAAATGATAAAGCATCCCATATTACAAGATAGTTACACTTAGCCATTTTCTTGAAATAATTAATTACCATGTGAACATTTATTCTATAAAGTCTATAGGATAATGCACAAACAAAATTTCAAGTCTTCAACAAGCCAAAATGTCATATTTGATAATAAAAGACTAGGTAGGTTATAATATGGCCCTTCTTTTCTTGTTTTCTTTTTGATAGGGAGACTACTAAATTTTGTGGAGGGCCAAACTCCCATGTTCAATAACCTCAACGATTATAATGAAACAACTATTGAATGTGAAAGCACCCTTGTGAAAGCAAACTTGTTTTGGATAGTAGATGTTTTTGCATCTTTCTATGTTGCCATCCTTTTTTTCCCATTTTCCACCTTTTTGCTTTCAGCAGTAAGTAGCCTTTTCATCTTGGTCCTATTGTTGGCCATTTGTAGCTAATTGTAGGTTTACAATAAACCTAAAATTAAAAACACCTTCAAATTCCACTAATTAGTATCCTGCATCATGTTCCAACAAATGTGTTTAAAACAAGTATTGCAATTTGAGTGTATGTGGGTACATCAATTTGTAGAAAAAATTGTTCCACTACCTTTCCATGCCATAACAAATGGTCAAGTGAATAACAACACAAATGTTCCCTTCTACAAGAATACAACAATAGTCCATACATGTAAAGGAGATGTGGATCCCTTTTCAAACTAACACTATCATGACCATTGCACCAAGAAATCCCAGACAACCTACTTTGAAAAGAAGCATAATCAAATCGAAAAACATTTCAAATTTTAGAGTTTCAAACAATGAACAAAAAACCTTCTTCCAAAGTTTTGAACAATATCTTCTCATGTTTGTTGCAACATTCAATAGCCCTTTTAGCCCCCTTGCTTTCTTACAATGTTCAAATTAATGTTGTGATGTTGTTCCTTAGCAAACTACCTTTCTCATTCTTGGTGATGGGCAAATTTATGTTGTCATAAAAAAACTTCTAAATTCATTATAAGCTTTCTGAGAAAATGTTGAACAATCATGACGAAGGCACTTAGGAGTAGAAAATCAGTTAGACCTTAAATTGAGTTTGCAAAGGTGACTCAATTCACACACATGATTTTCTTCAAATTGTCAATGCACGATCAAGATGACACATAATTTCACCTTCATTCAATGAATGGTCTAGATCAAATGATCAAATGTCAATCCCAATGGATTCACAATTTTACCTTAGACATTTAGACTTGCACCAAAACCATTTTCAAAAAGTATAAATGATAAATAGGGACAAATGTCAACATAACAAGTATGACAACAATAACTTGTTGTATTAATCTACTTTGTGTACTTGTGAAAATGGATGTTTACCCAAAATATTAAAAAATCCAATATTTAAGAATTGTATCTAAAATAACTAGAAAAGTTGAAACAAAACAAGATATTATATGTTTGTTAGGGCCTTAGCTAGTGATTTGGGTCTCTCAACGATGAAACTTATCTCCCATCGTTTCATTGGTTGACCCTTATCCCCCCAATTTCTGACTTATCTAGCACCTTTAGCCTTCCTCTAGCATCTTAAAATGATTTTGGTTATGTAGTTTGGATTTCAAACATAGTTATGACATTCTTGGTGCGAGAATGTTATGGAAGCCCAAAGAAGCAAGAATTTTAAAGAATTTAAAAAAAATTTATAGATCAACCAGTGTAATTTGGTAAACATTCGCGGGTAAAGAATGTTATGACAAGGTGCTAAATGAAGAATTTAAAAAAAATTTAATGTGCAAAATGAAGAATGTCATAACTATGATTTCAAAAAGTACTCCAAAAGTATCCCCAAAAAAATTTCATTTTCCAAAAGGTTGGGGATGATTTTTGTTATGGAAAAAAAATTATTGACAAAAAAAAAGTTATCATGATTTTCACCATATCAATATTGAGGTGCTTGCAAAAATAATTTGAGTTTGCAAAAGAATTTCATCTACTTTCATGTACTTGTCATGTACTTGTCAAATTGCCACAATGCAAGGTCCAATTCAAGTACTTGCAAGTAGCTTCAAAAACCACAAGATTATCAATGCAACTTTAGAATTCAATGTCAAAACTAGTTAAGAAATAATTTACCAAAAAATATTTACATGATCTTCATAAAGTCTTCTACTTGTTGTATGTTTTATTCAAAGACCCCAATTTTTCCATTGCTACATTATTTTTTGTGTATACTTTATGTTACCTCCACTTGGGTAAAGTCTGAACAAACTTAACACCACCATTCATTCCAACATCAAATTCATGGTTATTGCATATAACCATACTCTGCATTTCAGAATACATTGTAAAAAACTCCAAAGACAAGATTATAATTCATTTCATCATACTACAAAAAAATCACACAAAAGATGAACATCAAATTCATTGTATAAGTTTTTACTTCTCTATATTCTTGAAAACATGAATCCAAATTACATCATAATCCCATGTTTTGTTGAAAAAAATCCAAAACAACACTTAAAATTTGTGTTATATCAAAACATAATCTGTGGTTTTCTATTACAAGTACCTACAACTCCTCCTACTCTTGTCCAAAACTTTGTGTCCCATCTTCTCTCCTCTTTGTTCTCTAGAACTCTCACCTTTTGAACTATTCTAAATCACATCATCATGATCAAAACAACAAGAATTCAAAATTCAAACTAAGAAAGTTCCCAAATTAGTCCGTATCCTAAATGCCTTGTTCATCCAAAATCACATGCTCATCCTACCCCTTTAACATTACCCCTTTTGTACTTTGGATTCCATCCCCAAAATCCTTGTAAATGATAGAAATGAAATGAGAGTATTCTATATCCTTTCAAACATTTATTTCCCCTACTATAGTTCTATAATCCTAATTTACATAGAAACTAATGGTTCTATATCTATGTTTTGCTCTACAATTCCAATCTCTTCCCCCACTAATTTAGTTTGTGGTTTTATTTCTAGATGCTATATCTTGGATATCTCTTCTTTTGGTGTTGGAATAGCTTCCACCTTTTCTTGTTCCTGAATTCCTTTTGGTTTTTTTTCTTCCTAACCCTCTCCTTTAAGGTCTTGTGGTATTTTTGGCTATACTTCCTCCTCCTGAGTTGTTCCACTTTTTTGAGGTTTTGTGATTCTTCAATCTGTACTTCCTCCTTCAGAGTTGTTCCATTAAGCCATGTTTATGCTTCTTCATCTTGGTTTGATTCCTTTGTACTTGTTGGATTGCCACATATGAAACCTGGAAAATTCTTTTGATAAACTTCCAACTTGTACTTTAAAATTCTTTCATTAGTTCTATGCTTAGCCAAATTCTTCTTTAATTCCTTTGGAAAATATTCCTCTACAACCTCCCACCATTCTTCAGATTCTGCTTCAGAGTCCATCTTGTTTTTTGTCCTCATTAGGGTATAGTACTACAACATTTGTTCATAATCTTTTAGTCTTTTCTTAATACCAACTGGATCTAAACTCTTCTTTTATTCCTATGCCTCCTTTAATTGTGCTTATAGGTGTTGCAAATTTTTTTGGTATTTCTTTTTTGTCCTCCATTAATTGCTCTCTTTTTGTTTTTTTGTTTTTTTCTACACTTTTCAAATTACAACAGAGATACATTTTTCAGATTTATTAATTCCAATTCTATTAGAACATTCTCCTTCTATTTCTTTTATTTAATTAATGCTTTCACCTAACTATCCAAAGCCTTTTATTGTTCCATGAAGAAATAATGTTTCTGTCCATTTCTTTTTTATGATTTCTTAGATTTTAGCCTTCTACCTTAAAGTTTGCAAATTTTCATCTTGCGATTTCAGCCATGCTACGCTACCCTTGAGCTCTTCATTCTCATCCTATAGTTTCTTAATGAACACTTTATTTTTCTACTCAACATCTACCCTATTCTTCCTCCAGATTTCCACATTATGCTTGTACCCCTTCTAGAAATCTCTTTCCCTATCCAATTCCTCCGCTAACACTGTCTTCTCCTTCTCTCTTGTAGCGAATATGTTCTTTAGAATGTTTACCTCCAGAGTCAAATTCCCCATATTCAGAATCATAATTACCATGGTCTGAAATAACTTAGTTACCTTATCTGCTTCCATTATATCTATAGCTACCTCTTCCATAGATTTTGGTGTACTTGTCTATGTCATAGGATCTCTAGATCCTTCTGTAGATGATCCTAGCTCATGTACCATTTTTTTCCCTAGTTCAAATTGAAATGGGAATCCCTCTGTAGATCCTGGCCTACTTGGTGGTACTTGTAGTTTTGCTAGTTTGAACTTTTCAAAAGCAGGTTGTGTCGCCACTCTCGCTATTTGCAGTTCAGTAGCATGTAAACCTTCTTGTGTCTGCTATTGTTGCTATTGTAAATGTTGCTATAAATGTTGAAAATGTTTCGAACTTGCAGTGGTTTCCATCCAATCTTCACATACATCTCCTTCAAAGTGTAGATGATCTTCACCCTTTGGAAACCTTATGTCATGTTCCCTTTTAACTCCCTAGCTCTGTTTTGTTAGTTGTTCCTCCTGTGGCGATGTCACCTATGGTATCTCTTGCCTCTGCTCCTTCGGTTGTCTTTCTTGTGGATATGTCATTTGTGGTACTATTGTAGTTTGTTTAATTACCTATACCACTATTGGCACTATAGATGGTTCCACTCTACCCCTCAACATTTTTTATGCCTTCAAATTTATGTTTTCCTATGCCCTCTTCACTCTTGAGCCTAAGGTTCCTCCTTCAACTTTGTTTTTCCTCTTAAGAGCACTTCTTGGAGAGTCTATTGCAACTTTCTTTCTGTGTTCCAATGTTGTTTACATTTTCTCCTTAGTTTTTTTAACCTTGGCTAGTGGTTTTTGTGGATTATCCTTTTGATGCACAAACAAATACTGAAAGATTTTTACTAATACCAAGGTAGATTGATAGGTATCTTTCTTATCCCCCTTCTTCTCCTTAACATACTTGTACCACCTATCCAGTTCACTACAAAGACTGTTGAATATAATCTATGCCCAATCTACCTTTTGCCCCTTTTTTGCTCTCAACAATGTAATAACATTTTTGTTGCAAAAATATTGTACTTTTTCCCTCTAATAAATGACAGATATAATGGCAAGATATTTAACAAATATGGTAAACCTAGACTCTTTGCATTCCATTAATTTATAGAAGAATTTGTAGGTGCAAGTCTACAACTTTGTAATGCCTAAATTATTAATGACTTACTAACCTGTCCTTTTAGTTCTTCTACATACCTTTTTGCACACACTCCAAAAACATTTACAATCAGTTGTTTGTTAATTACATACACTTTATCCTTATACCCAAAGTAAATATCTTTTTCCGAGAATGTAGCTATGTTTAGGATTGCGCATCTTCTCTTTGTTCCCACTTCCACTTCACACTACTCCACCTCCATCACCCTTCGTTATGCTTCTGCCATTGTCTACACCTCTATGGCTTATTGTACTTTCAATTGCATTTCTGTGGATAGCTATTCTTCCTTCACAACAATGTTTTCCTCCCTTGCGTCTATTTGCACTAACTCTACCTCCACAAAATGTTGTTTTTCAACTTCATCTTCCTCCGATTGTTCAATGCACACCAGATCTATTGATGTAGCTCCTAGTCTTGTTTGCTCTCTTGCATGGCAACGTCATCTACTTTTGCACAAAAACTCAATTCTAGATGTTCTAGTTGTATTTATGTTTTGAATTATCATTTGTGCAAATTGTATCTTCTCATTATATGCATTCCTTTTTGCACATTCCGAAGATGATGATGAGTGCGACGATGACCTTATAGCCAATAGTTAAACATTGAACATTCCTTTTCATTCTATTCTTTTCAACTCTTCTTCTACTTTTGTTTTTTTCAATAACTCTGCTTCCTCCTCCTGCATTCGTCTATGTTCATTCCTCTACAATTCCTTTTCCCTTGCTATTCGTTATAGTTTTTCAATTCCACTTTCTACACTCATACTGTTTTGAACTCCAAAACTTCAAAAATGCATATAACTTCCAACAACAAATGTAAATTGATTTCAACAATTATTTCGTTTTTTCTCATCCTTGAACATCTTGCCCATCACATTCATTTTTTCATTTGCCTGCCATCTTTTAATTAATGCACGATCCTCAAAATTAATACGGCCCATCACTATAAGTTTATGTGCCCTTTGTATAACCACATGGAAACACTTAATATCATCATTATGAACAAACATTTTAAATTTCATCTTTCGATTATTCCACATTCGTAATCTCCCTACATTATCTATACTGATTCCACTTCGATCGCCATGTACACCTTCTATTGATTATGCCCATTTATTTGCTAATTGTGAAAACACATCTGGTGATTGTATCGATTTTTCTAATGATTGTGCCCACAATTTTGATGATTGTGCGAATACTCCTAATCACTTAATGAATACTACTGTTAATTCAACCAATATGTTTGACATATCATATTTAGATCTTTACATCCTAAATCCTACACTTTTGCAATTATTGTTCATTTATAAATAAAAAATAAAGACTATGTTCACCACTGGATCTGTGATCTATTCTTTATTTCCAACATTTTTCATTTGTGGTTTCTATATTTCACATCCTTCATTGTCCTCCTCTGTGTTAGAATTCACCTTTCAAACTCCACTTGCATTATGTTCCCAATATATTGACATCTATTATTCTATTTTCTAAACTTTAGATTCCATGTATTTATAAGGTTTGAACTTATTTGCATTGACCAACACAAGGTTAGTTTCAAACTTTTCAATGGTCACTAATAATAGAGTGTTATTTTGCAACACATATTGTACTATGTACGGTCCAAACCATTTCCTAGTAAATTTCCCTAGGTGTGATTTATTGTCCTTTGGAAACCACAAAACATAATCACCAAATTAAATTGTTTTTCCAGATTCTTTTGTTGATTCCGTAATGCTCTATTCTAGTGCTGAATTTTTGCAATTTCTACAGCTTACATTTTAGTTTCCTGCAACTTCTTGAATTCTATAATTTTGTTAGTAGAAACTCTCATTGTTATATTGTATCTCTCATTTCCACTAGTAGTTGGAATGATGTACTTTCTGGGCATTAATGGATGTAATCCATATATTAATTGATATGGTCTATACCTTGTTATTACTTTGTATGCACTTCTGTATGAAAATAACATTGTAGACAAGTGTTCATCCCAATTTGTTCTATTTTCACTAACTAACTTAATCAATAGTGTCCTAAGTACCTTGTTAGTAAATTTAGCATGCCCATTCCCTTGAGGATAATAAGTTGTAGAACTCACATGTTTCATTAGAAAATGATCTGTTAAATACTTGATGGCATCATTAATAAAATGAATTCCTTGATCTATGACTATAGTTAAAGGACATCTAAACCTGGTTAATATGCACTCATACATATATTTTATTATGATTGCTGTTGTATTAGTTCTCAATGCTTTTACTTCCACCCACTTAGTAGCATAATTTGTGGCAACAAGAATATATTTGTTTCCTGTATATCTTTTTGTTGGCTTAATTGGCCCCACAAAATCAAGTCCCCATTTTATAAATGGTTCCTTTAGAAGATTGGTGACTAGCTTTGCAAGACTTTGAGTTGCCAATCCTCCTATTCTTTGACATGCATAATAAGATTTGCAATAATTATGCACATTCGTGTATATAGTTGGCCACCAATATCCAACATCCAATATCTTCCTTTGTGTCATTTTAGTTGCAAAATGCCCTCCTGAAGGTCTTTCATGTAGTTCTTTCATCACCATCTATACTTTTATTATTGTCAAACATTGTTACAATTTGTTGTCTTAGCCCATTTTGTACAATTCACCATTCTTCAATGTAAAAATTTTTGTTCTCTTGACCAATCTTTGCTTTTGTTACATCCATAACGTGCCCTCAAGTTGTCTTGTTTTCAAATTTTTTTTACATCATTCATCCATAGGTGAAATTAAATTTTTTGTAGAATATTTCACATTACTGTAATAATAGATTTGCATTTCACATGCCAATGTTCACAATTCCTTTCTTAAGTTTCAACAAACTTAGCACTACCCTTCATTCTAACATCAAATTCATGGTTATTGCATATAACGAAAATCTATATTTTAAAATACATTGTAAAAAACTCCAACAACAAGATTACAATTCATTTCATCATAATTTGATACTACAAAATTTCACACAAAAGATGAACATAAAATTCACTATAAAATTTTGTGCTTCTTTGTATTATTGAAAACATGAATCCAGATTATAGCATAATCCCATGTTTCGTTGAAAAAAAATCTAAACGACATTCAAAATTTGTACTATATCAAAATAGAGTCTATGGTTTTCTACTACAAGTACCTATAGGTCCTCCTACTCTTTTCCAAATCTTCATGTCTCATCTTTTCTCCTCAATCTCCAAAACTCTCACCTTTTGAACTATCCCAAGTCACATCATCATGGTCAAAACAACAAAAAATCAAAAGTTCCTTGATTAGTTCATATCCTAATTTCCTTGTTTCCAAAATCACATACTCATCCTACCCCCTTAATACTCCACTCCCTCTAGTTGTAGAAGAAGTAAAATTGAATGTTGATTTGGACCAATTGATGCTCAATTGCTTAGAGTTGGCTCACTTTTTGCTTTTTCATGGGTTCATCAATATTGCAACTTGCCACAAAGCTTTGTATATAATCTCTAGCCCTATCTTTTGAGTTGAGTAGGACAAGACTTACTCTTCCGAAAGCCCACTTTGAACAACTTTAAATCCACCTAGGTGGGAGTGCATCCACTACATTTTTCATTTGATTTCCAAATGGATATTTGTAGCCTATGATGAGTTCCAAATGATGAAGATGTGCTGTTGCTGGCTTGTCAAAGGAATCCACACCCACTTTCAACAAAACTTGGAAGAGCTTAGTTCCATGTCAGCTACCACCAAAAGAATTATCACCTTTTCCAAATAGGAAAAAAAAAGGAAAATGTAGGACTTGGACACCATATTCATATTATTTCTTCTTTTTTATGGTCTTGCCACATTTGTTTTCCTTTTTTTTTAGCTTTGCATAGTTCGAATGATGGAAATTGAAAGAAAAACAAGAGTGTGGTAAAAACACAAATGAATATGTTAAGAATATATAACTACTTGTGTTGCATTGTTGCTTTGCAAACTATAGTCATGCCATTCGCACCCATCGGTCTCCCTCACAAACCCTAAATAGTTTAACAGAATCATGTTAATCCTAACTTGATAGTTCAATGAATTCCATTAATGATGTCATTTCATTTGGTGACCATCATCATCAACTCATCAAAATTAAAGGAATAAAGTCTCAGTAAAAGGTTGCCCACCTTGACATCTTTGTAGCATGCATTTTAGAAAAAAATCAGTCAATCCAACAAAAAATACATGAGATGTGGACTTTTGAAATTAAGGTCTAATTTTGGGCCTTTAAAAATCCCTATCTTTTTGTTGGTTCAAGCTTTTGTGAAGTTTTTTTCAATTTTTTTTTGTTTATCTAACATGAATCATATATTGAATACGATCAAGACATCTTGAAATGAAATGATATTAAAAAGTGCATTTGAATGTCAATGCAAATTCCAAATTAAAGTCCATATCTTCACTCCAAAAGTCCATTACTCTAGTTGAAAACCTTAATTTATATATATTTTTGTCACATTGATGATTTTACCATACATTTGTGGCATTTGAATAGAGTGCATTTTGTAGAAAGTCCATAAGGACACAAAAAAATGTGCCATTGTAGCTTGCGTCTACCCATGTTGTTGCACAAGCTCCTTGTCGGTGAAACATGTAGATGCACTATAACCAAATAATGCTTTAGCCTCCATCATCATGGATCTGCCATATTTGAACATGATTGGCAATAAGAAACAAGGTGTCAGGTTTAAAGGTAAATTGGGACCATTTTGAACACATGATGTGTTTGAGTTTAGTTTCAGTCCTATTGAAATTGGACCACTACTACAAAACGTGGGTGTAGTTCATTAGTCCCCGTTCCCTAAACTAATGAATTCACTGTTTTCCAACTAATGTTCATTTATTAAAACCAATGAATTCATTCAAAATCTAGTGAAATCACTTGGCATGTAAAGACACCTTTTGTTGTAGTGGATGTCCTTGTTTCTTGGGTCTTCAAGAGGTGGTGTGTGAATGGAAGTGGTTCAAATCATATGCGATAATTGTTTCTTGGGGCTAGTTGGTAGTGATGTAACCTAGCTCTCCACAATACATGCTTAGTTTATTCACAGTCATCATCGTTTATCTTATTCCATGAGTGGTTTGAATCCTCTCCAATCAATTTGCATGGGATCATCCTTTGATGTAAATGTTGTTGATGGAGACGACATAGTAGGTGCAAATTTTTTTGGGACTATTAGTGATTCCCATCGCTTTTCTTGTTGATGTTTAAAAAGTTTGTTATAGTAATGAACAATTTAAGCAATCAAGTGAAAGCAAGTTACAATGGTTCATTTTTGGACGATTTAAAACTCCCTACAAGTCCTTAAAAAATTCATAAAAAATGTTCAAATGGACATGGTTGTTACTTTTTAAAATGTCATTATTGTAATCTTTGATTAATAAATGTTCAATCACTTAAAAATCCTCACAAATCTACATCAACATTTACATTAATAGAAGATGATGCCATTTTTAAATTTGGAAGTCCCAAAAGGACAACTCACAAAGTCCATATGATTATTGCCCCATGTAAATTTTTTTAAAAATATGTTTTTGGGACAAAGAAATTGAAAAAACAAACAAAAATTACAATTCATAGGGCTTATGAAAATATGGTCCAATTTCAACCATTCAAAACTCCTTAACTATTAAATGGTTAAGGCTTTCAAAAAAACAATCGTCATTTGAGTTTATCATTTCATAATGCAACATATATTGAGTCAAAATAACAAATTTCTAATCTGAATCAATGTAATTTTTTTCATTTTGTGATGTTCCAATCAAATGATTAGTCCATATTTTTTGGTTTCAAAAATCCATTACTTCTCACAAATGATTTTTTTATCAATAAATAACCACACAATTTTTTTCATAATAAAGTTGTTAGTTTAAATCCAAGTCCCAATTAGTAGATCTCAGAATATATTAATCACCATATGTATTTGAATGAAAGATACCTAGAAACAATTGGTCATTTTTGTCCAAAAATGAATCATTCAACCTTGCATTCACCCAATTGTTTGACTCAATGTGGATGTTTCTCGCATGGTGAGCAATAGGTCCTTCACATCATTGCATAATCCATATTGAAATTGATTCAAGAGTGCTACTTCATCCCATGATATGTTGCAAATTAATCGCCTAAAATTTGATGTACACACAGTAGTTGGGTGTGGTCCTTGATGAAGAGCTCGTAGTTTGTTAGTTGATGTGTGTTTTTTGTTAGGATTTTCGAAGGTGCCACTAAATTCTTCCACAAACACCTTGAAATCATTCAGCATTGGAGATTGTTACTTGAACAAAAGGGTGAACCATGTTAAGGCTGTGGGGTGAAAGCATAGTAAAATATGCAATTCAATTACCTTGGCAATATACTTGTTAAGCTAACAAGAAGTAGGAATAAATCCCATCATCAAATCATTATACATTTAATATTTTTATTTAAATGATGAAAAAAAAGATACTTCTTCACTATTATCAATTAAAATTAAAATTTTAAGTTATAAAACTAGGTTTCAAGTAGACTTTTTAAATGTACGTAGCTTTTGAAACCTACTTTTTATATTGTAACATTTGTTTCAAATATCATGTGTCAAGTATATTCTAGCAAAGAGAAAGTAAAATTGATTTATTTTCTTTTCTTTGAATATACAATGATCTTTATGTTATAACTTCACACAAATCTATATCATTAAATTTTTTTAATGAAAAAGTACTTTTGAACACCATATGGGCCAGTCAAATTCAAAAGTACTTGTTTTTTCCTTTTATTATTCCAATGTTTTTCAAATTTTTTATTCAACTTAATACAAACCCAATGGAAAGCACCATAATTTCAAAATGAAATTTAAGTAAAAATAATCTAATTGTGTTTTCATGAAAAATTGTGTTTTTTTAAACTTCATACTTTTTTCTTAATTTTTTTGGTATAAAATACCATGCTTTCACCCTATGCTTGATAGCAATGTTATTGGCCAACTTGAGCTAGGTTATTTGGATAATAATGAGGGTGCAATTGAATGACTAGTTGCACTTAGGTCAAGAAACTTTGAAACTTGAAACATGTCCCATCAAACTTGTTAAGAAAATTGATTCATGGCTCCTTTATTTGGGATGGTGTCATGGGAACTCATCCCAATGACATTGATGCTTGAGCATTTTCAAGATGAACAATGGATTCACAAAGAGTTTAATTATTTTGTTACGTATGCTTAAGAACAATGACTTCTTCCATAAATGCGACCATCTTTTCTCTAAACATAGATATGATTATGAACATTGTGAAATATGACATTGGAACAAGAGGTGGGTCATCCACAACCTTAATCAATAAGAAGTGGATAATTTGGGATTTAAAAAAAACTTTTTTTTTGAAGAAAAACGATAATCCACACTCAATTCCAAAAGGAATTTAATTCTTAAATGACTTATAAATGCAAAAATAGATGTAACTTAATAGAGTTTATTCTAATTAGAACATGAAAAACCACAAGAACAAAGGTTAAAAGAAAGGTCTAAATCTAATTTTCAAAGAAGGAACAAGACAAGATTATGCGATTCAAAAACAAGAACATGAGATGTGCAAGACAAACATGAAAACATATTTTTAATATGTTAACATTTATAAACATGAACATGAAAAGAACATGATAAGGCTATGGTGTAAAATCATGCTTAAAACTAATGTTAAACATATTAAAGGAAATGAAAGGTCCTACTTTATACTTTTTTGGGGACCTAGCTCAAGGAAATTTCCAAGGAAGTTTCTATGTGTGCATCAAGTAAAGAAGCTTCTTGAGAATTTACTTAATTAAGAGTCAACTATGAATTAACTTAAACTTAACTTAAAGTTAATTGGGATTTAATTCGAATTTGATTTGGAGTAACTAGGAATTAATTGAAAGTTTAATTATGACTTAATTAGGAGTTGATTATGATTTAATTGGGAGTCAATTTAGACTTAATTCGGAATCACCTAAAACTTAATTATGACTTAATTAAGATTTAATTGGGAGTTAATTAAGAGTTAACTAAAAATTATGGATGAACATTATGGATGAATTCCATCCATTAGAAGATGGTGTTTAATATTCGCATTCGTCACAATGTTTTGGGTGTAAGATAAAGTGAATAACTTGATTACCTTGTCAAAACTAGAACAAGTAAATTTAAAATAACAACAAAACCCATTGTAGAATTGTGGAACATTGAATGTTTTCATTTCAATGATTAAATATGATATATGTTTACCTTAATGTGCATTGATTTTTGTATTTCAAATTGTAAAAGTAGGTTTTAAGTAGGTTTTTAAAAATACAAATAGCTTTTGATAATTATTTTTCATTATGGGCTTTTGATTTCAAGTAGGTGTCACGTAGGTTTTTACAAAAAAGAAATAGATTTTCTTTTGATGACTTGTTAAAACATATGTTGATATTCATTTCTTAACTTATTACATATCGATTTCAATTTTTTTTCTAATCAAAAAGTAGGTTTGAACACATATTTTTCAATTGGTTTTAAATGTATTTTGTATTAACTTTTTAAAATCATTTGCTTTTAATTTTCTTAGAATTAGATTCTTATAAACTTAATAAAACCAACTAATGTTACTTGACACATACTTTCACTTAATTTGATGCTACTTTATGGTAGTAATATGAAAGGTGCAAGGTTAAAACTTGGAGATGTCTACTTTTTTGGTATATTTTATCTTGCTTTGACCTTCTTCCTTTTAACATTGCATTTTAAATATAAATACATTTTGACTACAAATTGACAAAAATGTAAATTGATTTACCTAACTGACACCCGTTTCAACATCATGTGCACAATTAGTTGTTATATGAATTCTCCTCAAAAGGTACATTTAGAAACAACTAGGGACATTTTGAAATACTTGAAAGGGACCCAAGATATGGGAATCTTTTAAAAGGGGGACAAAAATGTCATATCTAGATTCACAAATGTGGATTGGGTAGGCAATTTTATAAAAAGGAAATTGATAACAAGGTGTACATGTTTCAATTTGGTAATGGGCCCATCACTTGGTGTTTTCGAAAACAACCCATTGTGGTGCTTTTTTTGATGGAAATTGAATATCGCACATTTGTAAAGGGTGCCAAGGAAATGATTTAGCTATAATGATCCCTATACAAGACAACACCACAATGCTATATTTAAACAATCAAAGTTGCATTAAAATTGCCAAAAACCCGATTTTCCATGCCATAATTAAACATATAAAAATGCAAAGTGAAAGCATGGTAAAATAGACAATTTTTGATCCTTATCACACAAAAAAACAAAGTAGTCATACATAAGTTATAATGTGTTGAAAGTAAAAATGTTTTTTATTTAATGGTCAACATTAGGGTACACTTTAATTTTATCACAATGATGTTGATTAATCATATATTTAATATGCATTCAAGTAAATTTGAAAAAAATCATTGCATTTTAAAAAACTTTTTCTAGTTGTCCAAACTTGTTCAAGTAGATGAAAATAGATGGATTATTGAATATTTTCCATTTTGAACACAATGTAACTCTAAAATATACTTGTAAGTTCTCAATGTTTAAATATTATAATAAAATACATCAAATTTCTAATGAAAAAACAAGTTTAAACTCAATTTGACTAGTCATTTTCAAACATACTTGTTAAGTCTACTTTTATTGTGCAAAAGTTTTTCAAATTTTATAATCATAAAAAAAAAAGCACCATATTTTTTATTATCTTATTTTAAATTATTTTCAATGTACTTTCTTTTACTCATATGTAAAAAACTAAACCATTTTTTGATTGCTTTGAAAGTAACTACTTCTTTTTATACTTTACCACACGTCATCCTACCCTATCACTTCATACATGAGAAAGTCATTTCAAGACAAGTAAAAATCATATATGTGTCCACTAGTGACCAGCTTACAGATATTCTAACAAAGTCTCTAAGAAAAACAAAGTTTCAGAATTTTAGAGATAGGATAGGAGATAAAGCATCAAATCACGCGCAAGAAATTTGCAAGCTTTAAAGGTTTCTTCTTCTGCATTGGAATTTTCAATGCAGACGACCATCCTTGCTGCTAAAATAGAGATTGAGAGGGGGTAGCCTCTAGTAAATTTAGTTGGGGTAGGTAGATTAAATTAGGTTCGAAACTGTAAGGAAGTTATCTATCCACTTAGTAGTGTTCTGATTATTAGTGACTTACCGATTGGTTAGGGAGTTAATCTCATCTCTCCGAGATTTCCTAGATTACACTTTTATCCTATTTCTATCCCTCTTCTCTTACCGGTTAAGACTGTTTAGGGTTGCTCTCTGGCTCTTGTTTTCTCATGGAAAACAGTTGGGGTCCAGAACTACTACTGTACTTTGTTTCATTTTGAATATATGAGGAGTCATATTAGAAAATTCACAGCTCCAGGCTTATACCCGCAGTAGGATTAGAGGTTTGTCCATCCAGGACACTTGGAACTAAATACTTAAGTTTTTAGACCAAGAATGCAGGATAGCAGGTGCCATGCTCTTCGAATGCACACCATGCAAGCAAGCAGTGCACGGTAGCTAGACGCTGTGCAGTTTGAACCGGAGCTGGAAGAAATGCAGAGATATGCAACGAAGTAGCTGTGGCTGCCAACTTAAAATAAGTGCTCATGGCTGGATGCAGAAGAGATGTCGAGATCTCCATACAGCACAAATCAGAACTGCACTAGAATAATACTCATCCCCAAACCTGCGATGTTATAGTACATGCAGGTCATTACATTCGAACCGGGCTACTCCATGTAGAATGAAATTAAGTTCAAATGTCGACTAGCTAGCTAGTTCGTCGACGCGGATTTTGTTATGTTTGCCATCGTGCTGCTGCATTTTTTTAGTATCATCGCATGCTTGTTTAGAGCTAATAATTAAGCAAATTAGAAGCTTGCAACAGCTTGCAGCTGAAGCTATCCTGCAATACAATCAAGTCTGGGCGCTATGATCCAATTATATAACAACCGGATCAGCAGCTAGCACGCAATTAGTATCCATGAAGGAAAAAGAGCATGGTCTGCAGGCTGCAGCATGGTTATATCAATTACTAGTAACTAGACGTGTACGGGCCTCCATGCATCTGGTTGGTAGCCATTTCTGGAACCAAATTACTTAGCGAGAAATGAAGCAGCAGCACATTCCTGAATACGACGTTCATTTTGTGTATTGGACGTCTGGCTGCTTCATGACCGTGTCGTTCAGAAAACATAGTATATCTATTGCAGCTTGGGTCTACTACCTACTGCAGCTGCTAGAATCGTTACCTACGTATAAATCGGATTCATTGATGTGCAGTGATACATTAATTCGCAAATTGTCTTCCGGAAGAATGGTCAACATGGAAAGATCATAACGTCTTGCAGCAGCTCTCAGCTCTAGACATTGATCACAGTAATTCTATGGCTATGATCATGTCCAAGTACAGGAAGCTATGATTCTGATGACCCAAGCTGCACGCCATGAGAACAATGAACGGTTGATGACTAGTCCATGATTTGAGTTGGGGTCTGATTTCTTACCACTTGAATCTTCCTATGGTTCGCGTCTTATGTCCAATGCGTTGATCTAGCAGTTGCTTGTTTGTTGGAATCATGCAGTCTTATATAGTTCGATCTACGTCTGCGCGCCATTTGATTTTCTGATCCTATATCTAATTTTCTGGAGACTACATTTGAAGCACCGGGAGTCATTGAAAAGACGTGATCAGTAACTCCAGAGATGCGGTTCCCAGGCAGCGCTATCTTCGTCGCAGTCCTCTGAGAAAGACGGGACGTCGGTCGCTGGCAACATGTGAGGAGCTCCTGGAAAGCTGCACATTAAGGTATGATCATAGAGGCAAGCAATCCCATTTGGCATGTTGAACATCAAATTGTCGTCGGAAGAACCGGCGTTGTGCTGTTGTTTGTGGGTTGTTCCTAAGTTGGCTTGGTCCACGTCCTGCTGCAGCATCGCCGCTGCTGATGAGGAGCTTGCAGATCCTACTATTTTGGAGTTGTCATGATTTTCTAGCCCAGAAACTTCTTCGACACCTGCTGGCATTCGTCTCCTCTCTTGCTGCTTCCGAGTTTCCAATGTGACATTCGCTCCGCGACTACTTTTGTTGGTTGTACGGCTGGATAGAAGCTCAGAATCGCAGTTCGATGTTGGAGTTACTTCATATTCTTCAGATTTATTGGCTGAGATCGTGCAGGGACTTCTGCTTGTTACAACGCAAACCGCTGCATTTGTCATGTTTGCTAAGGTCGAACTGCTGCTGGCATTGAGTGATGGTTTCTTGTCGGTCTCATTTACTGAACCCTTTGAGTCTTGTGAGGCCATTGAGCTTTCCTGGATCCGTGTAGATGTGGATGTAACGGACCTGGGTTGTTCGAAGCTACTACTGGAAGCAGTCACCAATGGTGCACAACTTGAGCTGGTTGCTAGGGTTGCCTGCAATCTCGAGTATCTCCTTTGTAAACTCCCAGTTCGCCGAGCCAGCCTCCTTGCAGCTTCTGTGGCAGCGGCCTGAATGGACTTGTCTGAGAGGTCCAGGGGACGGGGAAGTGAGCCCAAGTATTCTGGGAAGTTTAGAAGAGCATTGGGTCCCCGAAGCGCGAGGGCCGCAGCGTCGTAAGCGCGAGCAGCCATTTCGGCAGTAGCAAACGAGCCTAACCAAATACGATCTTTCTTCTTTGGCCTTCGAATCTCAGTAACCCAAACGCCCCAAGTTCTCCTCCTCACGCCTCGGTATACAGGGACGTAATTGTGAGTGTCGACCACACTCATGTGACCCATGTGACCCATCTGCTCTTTCATTTGAGCTTCCGTCTGTTTGCACGTCCCTACCAGAGATTTGGCGCTTTCTAGCGCTTCAGCTTGATGACGACTCGACTGGTTTGTTTGTTCGCCATGACCTAGCATCTCCTCCATGTAATCCATATGATCCACCGTGATCGGTAATGCCAAACTACGACATCTGAAACTTGCGAAAAAAGAGAAACACAGAAGAGGTCAAGCTGGCGGCAACTCGGCACCGGAAAAAATTCGAAAGATTTCGACATTGACAAGCTGATTTGGAGTGCTCAATGTTGTTGCAGCGGCGTCCTAATGTGTGCCGCCACACGACAGAGTGATGTTAATTCGAAAGAGGGTGAGGCCTCTTACGTGGGCGAGGGAGAAGTGACTCGCGGGGGGCAGGGTTGACGGGAGGGCTACACACTCGTAGATGTAGAATACAAGCATTGGTCCCTGATGTCAAGGAAGGTTCGTCGACCCCATGTAACTGGTTGCAAGAGAAACATGTAGCGTCGTTGATCCTAACATGCTATCGGCATTGCAGCATTCACTGCGCTGTGCTTCTTTCAGGAGTGGTTGAAGACTGTAATCCGCGATGTGAACTCTAGTACCCTCGTCAGGATCAGCAAACGCTCCTATGTTCCCTCGATCGATCTTCAAGCTCCACGCTTGAATTTGGTCCAGCTAGCAGAGTACTCCGAGATTGGTTCAGTCGTCCCTACAAATTTACAATTCCATTCCAAAGCAACTAACGTCATATCGATACAGCGGGACTGCAGTAGCCAGATCCTTGGAAAAACATCATCAGCTTGAAGAGCGCAGCTAGCTGTGTCTTGCATGTATTGGAAAACGAAAAAATCTCACTAGCATCTGTTTCTTAGAACTGATATGCATAATTCGAAGTTATATATAATTGTTTTGCTCAAGTCCAAGCACCTGTGGGTTTGCGTGAATTCGACTTGATCCGATATACCTGCCAACCCCAACATTCAAACCATGAAGATTTTCAGGAAGCTAATGGATTGCTCAAATATTAACGAGCACAGTCTGCTGTAACTGCCTGTTTTGTCAGTACCCATCCCCGGTTCCAGTAGACTGTGAAGAAGCTATTCATGTAGCTGGAGTGTGTGCTGCAATGCATCCCTGGCTTATTACGTCCTTGAAAGACAGAGCATGAACATGATGTAAACTTAAAGATTTAGAATGTGAATTCATGAGGTACCTGGAGCTAACCAATGTACAGATTGTTGGCAGTTTCTTTGGCCTGATCCGACCCCCACTCAATCACACCATCAGATTACAGTACTGAGCTTCCGACGACTGCCAAAGCTTCCGCTCTCGTTTAGAAACTCCCTCGCGCCGTGTACGTGTCTCGGTCGCAAGAGCTGAATCATGGCCGATACCATTACAATGTAGACCTATCTAGTGTAATGATTCAAGACAAGACAACCGATCGAAGGCAGGTTCTGCAGCACACGAGAGCACTAGTTGAATGGTGATCTACGTACTCCGGACAACGAATCGATGTGCAGCACACTCACTCGTTTTAACAGATGCGCGCAGATTCAAACGACTTCGGATTTTCCTTGATCCTTTTTGCAGTCAAAGTTACTATTTTCAGCTTCCTGCTGTTTCTCTTCGTGCAAAGCAACAAACTTCAAGAGTTGAAACCACAACAAAAGAGGCGATTAGGGAATCGCAATATTCTATATACTGATCATAGACCTTGAAACATCCAAACACGAAGTCAACTAATTAAACAGCGGATCAGATCAGACCAGATCTGCCACAAACAAACAAACAAACAAATCATGATTCTCAACCAGAGATTGGTTGCGGAATATAGCCAAACCTGCTGCTGGTGCAGAAGACCAAACTAGCTAGCTGGTGACCGATGACGTACGACAGTGATTTAGTTCGACTTCAGAGACTTGCAGTTCGTAAGACGACAAATCGGTGCATTAATCGATCTAGAGAAAAGGGACCAGCTGATAGGAACCCAGCAGCAAGTGGGAAGCAAGCTTGAGAGAGGATTACCTATCTAGTTAGCTAGGAAGTTGCAAGTTCCCAGCTGATGATGCAGTAGATATATGTGCGAAAGCGCAAAAATTAAGTCGCTTGCATTGAGTGTGGTGGCAGCAGGGTGGATTTGAAACAGAACTGTCACACCCAAATGCAGATTTCATCACCAGCAGAGAGCATCACCATGGTAGCTGTACTCGAACATGATAATAGAGCAGCGCACCCCCGCAAAAGGCCGGAGCTTCACTAGTTAGTACCATGGTAAGCTCCCGCTGCAGTACGTCTTTTGAACTGCAGCAGCAGCACCTGATGATCTCAGTTACCACAGCTCACGAGTCCGCTGACGTCTTCTCTCTGTCTTAGTACCCAGGGCCACATTGCAGCTTACTCTTGACGCATCCCTGTAACCTGTTGCAACTGCAGGCAGCCCAAGGACGTGAGAAAGGACATTTAATATCATGTGGGCCGGACTCTCTCTGACTTATACAGCAGCGTAAGCTGGATCCTTCCTTGTATAGCAAGGGAGAATAGAGGGAATTACCTTATAAGCTCAGGTTCCCTTATTCAATCCATCCCTTTTCAGCTAGTCATGTAGACACTCTAGATTGCATTTAATTTGACAGTTCTATTATTGCACACATATTGCAGCATCAGCAGCAGCAATGTAAGTACCTCTAGGTCTTCTTGTGTGGTAAGCTATTTAACCTAATTATGTAGTGTTTTCAGCGCTAGTTCAGGCAAGCTTACATGGATAGATAGGCCAGTTGCATGCAGTTGTAGAATACCTCCCAGCTAGGCGAGCTAGCTAGGGCTTATGCTGCTTACTGCCCAGCAGGCTGAGTATGGCCCAGCTAAAAGCTCCTATCATGTGTTCCCAACTGTTGTGAAGGTATCAACATGCCTCTCTCGTGCTCATTAGCTCTCGCATGCCTCCCTACCTGGCTGCCCAGTGCCTGGTGCAGTATTGAAAAAGCAGCATTGAGCCAGAAGAGTTCCATAATACATCAAAAAAGTAGACTGGGATGATAATAATAATACACTTACATAATAATACTTATGTGCGCTTTTGCTTTCATGCAAGTGCTAACTTATTATACTCCTCGAGGACCTCGAGTGTGGTGTTTTTGTGGTTCTCTTCTCTTCATCAACCACCTGGGTGAACTTTGAACTAGTACCCTTTTTACCTTTTGGAGTGAGGCCTCCTAGCTAGGGGCGGCTGCTGCCTTATGGTTCATTATAATTAGCACAGGATGAATTGATAAATTTAGACTCACAGACAGTCAAATTCTGTTGTGTGAAATTTCGCACTGTTTCAAAATCTGAAATTTATGAGCTGCGACCGGCTTAAAAGGCTTTTTTTCAAAAATTTCACCAGAACAAAAAAGTTTAGGGGAAGAAATTTAGCTGAGTTTGTCACATTTAATGAAAAAAAAAACACTGCTCAGACATAGTTTTTTTTCCTTCCAGAAAATGGAATTAAACACCAAAAAAAAAGGATTCTTAGGGATTATTTTTGACATTTTTTGAAACAAAAATAATTAGATTAGTCGCATCTAGATCTAGGCACTTCCTAAGTTGCCACTTGTAGCAGCTCTTTTTGTTAAAATGCTACATTAACCCACTAAATGACAATCGCCATTTAATTCTAATTAATGCTGGGGATGTCGCCAATGGACCTACTTGAGGAAACCCTGAATTAATCAGGTCGTAATTAATTAGCCTTAGGACCCCAATCATACTGTATAATTATATTGTTTAGAAGTAGGCTAACGAAAAACAAATTGGGACAAGTGTGGATGCTGGTTGAGCCAAGGGAGATCTTATGCCAATGGGGGAGAAAAAAACATTTAGAGACTAAATGAGGCTACCAAATTAACGTAGCCTGGTTAGGCACTAATTAATGAGTTTTTGAAATTAACAAAATTTCTGAAAAAATGTCTCTGCCCATGCCAAAACTCTGAATGAAGCTCTCAAACACAATAACTTCATTAATTTAGTATAATGTTGAAATGTAACGTATTATGACTTGTTACTACTGAATATACTAGCTGACCAAAAATTATTAATTATTAGGCACCTTGCTGCCAAACCAGCATAGGTACTAGAGTATATATAATTGAATTATCCGAAAAGTCAGGCGATTGGGGGGCGAGAATGGCCAGTTTCGGCATAATAGGGCAAGGGCATTCTTCAAGGGGGGGGTTTTGTTTGAAAGTTTGCTTGCTTGGTGGTGCAGTGCATCTGAAGATGCAATCAAGTTAGGCCTGAATCCAATTCTTTTTTGTTTTCACCTACACAGATCCACCTAGCCTGCCTATCATTCCTTTTAGATTGTCTTCTTAGTTCTCCTTATAGTGTCCATTGCCATCCTGTTGACCCACAAAGTCAGTCTTGCTTGCTGAAAACTTTAGCTATGGCAGCTTCTTCTCTGAGGAGCTTCAGCTGCAACCTTAGGAGGCTGGTCCCCCCTTCCCCCCGCCCCTCACAAGAGACGTCATCCAGCCAGGCCAGAGCTTTCAAGTTTCAACAGATTTTGTGGCCAACCCCAGTTTCTAACAGTTTCTTATAAATTTGCCTATCTTATGTCCTTACTCAGCAAGTGCTTCCAAAATGTGCTACAAGAGTCATATTATTCTATTTGATTTTTAGGCCTCTAGATAACGTTGGAAGAGGTGTGATTGAAATAATGGGACACTTGGATGGAACCTGCACCTCCTGTGTTTATAAAGGCTAGTTTAATATTCATTAATGGCCGTGTAAAAAAATGTTTGTTTGTCTGGGCTTTCTTGGCGTGCAATGGAACCTAGGAGCAAATTTTAGTTATTGCTCTTGAAAGGAAATGAAGTGCCTAAGTGGTCATTTTAGTTTCCATATGCAGGGAAGCAAAAGGGAATGAGGAAAGATAAATTTTTGCCACACGTGAAGAAATTCCATGTTCATTTCTCGAATGTTAGTAGTGTTTCTTTTTTGTTTTTAGTGGGACCTTTGGATGATTAAAGCACAACTTGTTTGGGATAGTGTACAAGGCAATGCTCCTTTTTCACACCTTATTATTATTTAATATTCATATATTTAAATCATCCTAAAAATAATTTAAATCTAATTTTTGTAATTCAATTTTGATGTCATACATTTGTTTGAATTAATTTAGTTGAAAGTGTGAGAAATGATGAAAGAAGCTGATTGTGCATGATTAAAAAAAGCATTATGTATGAAATGCTTAAATTTAGTTTTAGAAACATCTCAACAAACAATTTGATACTAAATCACATTTCAAATGATGAGATCATGTTTGACACCCACAAACTCATTAGACACAATGACAAAATATATCATATATAAAAAGTTCAAATTTAGTTTTTAAAATGTAGCAATAAACATTTCAATGCCAAATCATATTTTAGATGATTTCTTGACGTCTAACACTCATAAAATCATTATAGATCATAGACATTTGGTTTATTTGCATGGGAAAAAAGATACAAAGAAAAAAAATCTGAGTTCTAAAAGTAAAATACACAAAATGTGCATTGCAACCAGAATAAATCAACCACTATGTCATTGCACTCATGCTTTTGTCAACTCTTTGTCTTGATCAAATACATACCATCTCATTATTTCTTTTTATTTTAAACTTGGGCTCCGCATTGCTACCAATGACAATGAAATGACAAAAAAGAAATAAAGGTTTACATTTGAAAACTTTGTATTTTTAGATATATATGGAATTCAAATTTTACAAAATATTACCCATTAATTATCATCCAAGGGAAGATTTAATCAATCATCCCTGTTTTTAATTCATTGAAATTTTGGAAGCAATTAGGGTAAATAAATATTAAATCAGTTAAACAAGTGAGGATTAAATCCTTGAATTAGGTATATAAGGGAGAATTTTTTTTGAAAATTAGCTTAATCTCAAAAATAAAAACATATCTTAATCTCTTGAAATAATCTCAACATATTCAAATGAAACAATACATATTCAAATGAAATAACACATATTCACATTTGTATGAAATCACATGTAAACATGTGTATGAAATTGGAAAGATACAAAGATTCAATTTTATTTTGAAAGGACACAAAGATTCCAAGAAACATTGAAAAAAATAAAGAGATTTGCTTCTCTTTCAATATCTTAGGATCCATAAAAACATTTTGAAACATTACAACTTGTAAAATGTTTATTTTTAAAAATTCAGTTTGAAATCAACCTCCAATAAATTTGTAGTTTGGAATTGTCTTTTTGTACAACCTATGACTGACTATAGCCCATCCCAGCTAAACCAGCTCTGATGAAGTCATCGTCACTGAAATTTTTATTATAAATTACACCATTTTCATCCTATTAATCAAACCTACTCCCAACTAATACTTATTATAAATATTTTCTAAAATATGTTAATTTTTCTATTATTTATATTTTGAATTACTAAAAAAATTCCTTCCTTGCATTAAAGTTGATTTATTTGGAAGAACTTGCTTCCTTAAATGAACTATTGAGATATAAAATAGAAACAAAAACACCAAGTGCTACATTGTAGTAGTAAATGTATTCTTGTTATTTTTGCTACCTTATTACCAACAAAATTAAAACAGAAGGCACGCACAAGCCAACTATAAAAAGGTTAAAAAATAAATGAAATTTTGAAAGAAGGGTAGCTTGAGCTTAAGCAAATCATGCACTGGAGCGTGGTTAAAAATAGTTCAACGAAGATGATGGAAATATTATTGTTAAGGTGATATAATAGGCAGGGGTAGTTTTGTCACAAGGTAGGGCAAATAGCTTGAAGAAGGTCCCTTAGTTTGCAGTCTTAGGCCCACTTTAGACAAGGGTACAAGGTCCAATTTCCTAGGAACCAATTAGGACTGATTTGAAGCAAATTGAATCCTGGAGTTGGACAGTACCTTGGTCGCTAGCTTGATTCTTGGTCCTCCAAATCAGGAGCTCTCCTTTTAGCACTGTTTTTGGTTCCAAACCAATTGATTTTCCCTCCAAAACAGGTGCCATGTAGGTTTAGCCTCAATTTGCCACTTTTTGGTCTTGGACCCTTGTTTAAAGGCCTTGGGACCGATTTAAAGCTTTTGACCAATAAGATTGCTTGAATTCATTGGTCCCTGGGTCTTAGACCACTGTCTAAAGTCTTCATTAAATCTTGAGGTTTAGGTTTATGTGACATGGACCCAAGTTCACACCTATTTGTTAAAACTGGCAAGAATTGGACGATGGATCTAGACTTTTCCTAGATCCGAAATCAAGACCAGAACAAAACCCTATAAAAACCCTTTGAACAAAGGTACAAGTCCTTGGGGTAGGCAAAGTTTTTTTTAAGAAAGGTGACGAATCAACTAAACTTTTTAACTGAATAATTAGTTTTTACTAGATGAAAAACTTCACTCATACAAAACCAAATTCTAATTTGTTGTAAAACTCTATATTTATATAATCTCCAACCTTGAGGAGGATGTACAATGCACATTCATGGAATCAAACTCAATTTTCAAACTAAGTTTGAAGGTTGAAGAATTATACTATGGTGGGTCCAACATAATAATTACAATGTTGGACATAAACACAATGCATGTATGACTTACTTTTAATAATTAAGTATGTTGCATGCTTATTAAAGTCCTCTTTGCTTAATATCATGACCCATTAATTATCTTTCTTCTTGAATTTGAAAATTATGTGCCAAACCTGACATCACAAAAGCTAGAGATGTGAATAATTATCCTCAAACCTGCACCTCAAGAACCCTCCAAACCCTTCAATTGTCAAAACCTGGACCAGTGGTTCTCTTAAAAAGGAACACCAGCCACCAGTAGGTAGTACAAACCAGATGTGGTTTGGAATGGTAAACAGAGGCGCCATGCTTTGTAGACCTAGTGAAGTTCAAGGGAGAACCCCCCTCAACTTGTGGGGGCGCTGCCACATTCCTAGGCGACCACCGTTTACTATTAAATGCATTTAGGAGAGGCAAGGACGAGGAGCAGCAGGAGTGTGTGACAAGGAAAGAATAATCGAATAGCCTAGTTCCTTGAAGGAAGAGAAAGAGAAAAGTGGTAGTTGGGGTGTGTGTGTGTGTGTGTGTTTCGTTGAAACTAGGCTAGACTAGATTAAAGAAAGAACATGTGTTTTGGAGGTAACCCTTTTTTGAAGTATAGTGGTGGTAGTTATTGGGTAGGTAAATATAAGAAAGAAAATATATACTCTACCTGACTAATAAATATTTATTATTATTTTCTAAATTCTCCTACCCAACTCTGACAGTGTTTTTTTTCAATTTTCTGGTGTTATATAACAAATGATGATCAATGATAAAGAGATTTAGTCAAATCTGGCTACAAATAGAGAAGTAGAGAATCTAGGAATCCTTTTACATGTTGGCCAATCACTAGAACCTATTAGCTAAATAAGATGATTTCAAAAAGAGAAAGTTATGAATCTGTTAAAATCTTCCAAAAATCTTGGCAATTTCATAACTTTCTTCCTCTAAATGTAACGATTGTTTTGAAAAATTTTCAAAAAAAATCCTGTTTTTTTTTTTAGCAAACTAGCAAATTTTTGCCACAAAAAGTCACTAACCTAGCTCATTGATTTTTTTTTTTCAATTTTCTCATTTTGTGTCCTTGGCCAGCATCCCAAGAAGGATTTAGCATTAAATGGCACTAAGTTTTTAGAAGTTGTTTAAAATATTTTTGAATAGTTTTTTAAATGCTACCAAATTAAAATGAGAGTTTAAATGTCGTGAAATGTTTTCAATTTTTTTCTTTTCCAAATTATGGTGATTTATTCATTTCAAAAAAGAATCTCATTACAAGATATTACATTTTGTAAAAAAATTCACATTTTGGCAAAATTTGCACAAAAATGATATTGATCTAGTTGGTAAATATTTCAAATTTATCCTATATTTATTTTACATGATGGCTAGTATATATTTGAGATTTACTCTTACACTTACTCAAGGGAAAGTAATTATTTTGAGGTATATGCAAAAGTCATAATATAACATATAATTATTTCCATATTTTGCAATGCATGTGCTTATAATGAATTTGTTTGAATTATGGTGACCCTAAACCCTAAACCCTAAACTCTTGCAACCCTTTAGATTTTACTATTTTTTTCATTATAAAAATGTTTTGAATATTTTTTAACACTATTGACTGATTTGAATATATTTTGAAAGGATGTTTGAAATGGCATACCTTTCTTCACTTTGCCATACTTGTGTAAATAAATTTTTACTCTAAATTTACCCACTTATATTTGCATGGTATGTTTAGGGCAAATGATGATATATTTATCCATACCCTTATATTTATACCTACTTTTACCTTTCCCCTTACCTGGATTGATAATTTTGGAAAGACTTTACACCCTCAACCCTTACCTAGTTTGGAAATTTTTGGAAATCTATTTCCCTATACTTGGGTGACAATTTTTTTGAAAATTTCCATTTCCCCTTATCCTGCTGATATATTAAATTGGATATACCTGCCCAACCTAAGTAGTTAACCATACTTAGGATTTTTAGAAATGTTTGCCTGACCACTTCCCTCTTGAACTCGTTGGCCTTGCCTACCAAGGCAAGGATATTGTGTTTAGATTCATTATAGAGTATAGTAGCTTAAGGGATTTTGGCCCCTAGGTAACAATAGGTCTATTTTTATATGAGGATTTTTGAAAGATGATATTTTGGCTTGTGTTGAAACTTGAGATTAGTTATAGATTTATAATATTTTGAAGGATTTTGGTTTCTTTCAGGGGATTTTTTGAAAATTATATTTTTGCATGATGAATATTTGAGTTTCCATAATTCTTCTTTTGCCTTTAGATACTTTAATGTAAACGGCAAGGCCATAGTGTGACACACCCCTTGTTTAGCTTTTGTATACATGTCTCTTAATATGATGATGATAATACCAATCATAAAAAATCAAAGCACCCAAAAAGGGGGAATACAAGGAACAAATGGAAGGACCCATGTCCAAGAAAACAAATGAACCACCAAAAGAGGGCGAACCACAAGGGGAACATCAAGTTCTTAATAGCTTAGGAGATGAACTCATGTATGCTAAGTTCTTTGACTTTGCTACTAGTAGAAGGTCTCGTTTACTGGTAGATGTCCTTTGTTATTATCTCCTTGTTCTTCTTTTCTACAAAAGCTTCATATCTCTAGTTCTATAGCTATAGTTCGAGATTACTGGTCTAGTAGGAATGTGTAGATTGATTGCAGAATCAGACCCTATCTATATGGTGGGAAGGTAATGCCAACCTATATATAACAAGGGGTGTGTCACACTGTGGCCTTGCCATTTACGTTAAAAGGTATCTTAAGGGAAAAGAGTAATTATGGAAATTTTAATATTTTACCATGCAAAATTATAATCTTCCAAAAAATCTTGTAAAAGAAACCAAAATCTTTCAAGATATCATAACTCTCTAACTAATCTCAAGTTTCAACACAAACCAAAATATCATCTTCAAAAATCCTCCTAAGCTGTAAGGTTATGATTTCAAGAGCAACACACACACCAAAGAAATTGAAGCTCAAGAAAGACAAATTTTTGTGCAGATATTGGCTACAGATAGATTTCTATTAACTTCCCATTTCTGTCCTCATTTTTCTCATTCTGACCAACCCAAGGACACCCCACTTAAGGCTTTTGGTATTGATTCAGATACCTGCCCTACTACATGGATTAAAAAGATATTTAACAAAGGTCCCTGTTCAAAATGCATATTCATCCCTCTACATGTTCCTTTCTCTATAGTTCGAACTTCCTTTTTTCTGTCATCAATCCTCAACATCAACCCCTTATAAAATCTATTTTTAACAAAGACATATTGGTTGCCATAATGTAGTCACTGGCGCAATGAAAATCAAATACAACAACTATTAATTTCAATAAGCCAAACCTACCATCCTATGAAAATTGATGATGAAAAAAGAAAAACATGCCTGCATTGCTTCTAAATTCCCCTTCTTACCATGCCTTCCACCGTCCTACTCTCCAAACCTCCATTCAATGTTGTAACTTCCTCAACCATCCATAGCGTAATGTTGATTAATTCCACATAATACACAAACAAACAAGACTTCCTACCCATGTTCACAAGTTTCTTTGAAACAATAATTACTACAGCTAACGAACAGTGACGAAATAATTTCCACAATAATTTCCACCATTAACATGAAGAAAGTTGACGGTTGTTAAAAACAAAAACCAAAACCCTAAATCTTACTATGTTCACATGAAAACATTCTTTCATTACCTTCCTATCCGATCACATATGTACCCCTCCCTTCTTTAAAAAGTTGAATCCCTCAACTTCTTTTAGTTTTATAAAACATGATAAATTTGTAAATCCATGCATGATCTTTCCCACTTATGCCCATCAACATCTTTAATGATGCATACATTGTTGCCTTTTTCAAGTCAACATTTCCATTCCCATCTACATGTCCTACAAACTAGTTGGACCTTCCCAACTCAAAGTTAAATTTTTTTTCTTCCCTAACTTCTTCATTTTAACCATTGTCAATCTAACAACCAATCCTTTAAAGGTTTGCTTCCCTTTTCTGGTAGCATAGGTCTTCTTTTGCTTCTTTTGTGCTTGTTCCACATTGAACAGAACACTTTCATGGATGCTTACTATCAACTTCATCTTTTGGAGGAATTGCTCTACATTAATTTTTGCATCAGTAGTGTCATTAATCACAGTAGTCAAAAAATGTAGGTAATTGTCAGCCTTAAAACATGGTGTATGCCTAGTCATTATCATGAAAGGAGAAAACTTAGTGCTGGCTTGAATCCCGCATCTATATCCAAACATGACTTTGGCCAATTGTTCATCCCAATAATCCACATTTTCTGGTGTTGCAAAGAGTACGATGATGCCATGCTTAATAATTTTGAACAAACGTTCAGCCATCCCATTACACTATAACCATGTGTTGTGTGTTGATGGTGGATACCATAGTCCCTACACATAACATCTAATTGTGTTGCCCATTCCCCTCCATTATCAATTAACACAAACTTGGGAACTCCATATTTAGATATTATTTCATCTTCTAGAAATTTGTTTGTTGTCTTAGCACCATGGTAAACAACAGCTTTTGCTTCGCACCACTTCGAGTAATGATTGATGGCAACCAGAATTTTATTTTTTTCTTGATTTGGTTTCAAGTAATGGGCCTGCAATATCCATAACAACCCTATAAAATAGTTTACAAATAGATATATTCTTCAACTCTTCATCCTCACAGCAAATGTTGCCCACCTTTCTCACCATTTGGCATTGTTGGCACATTCTCACAACTCTTTTGACATCCTCCGTCCTATTATGCCAAAAATATCTCCTGCAGATTTCAACCAATGTCTTTTGTTTTCCAGAATGCCCCAAATCTTCATGCATTTGGATTATCAATGCCATTCTTTCCTCTAGTTTAAGCACAAACAACCCCTTGAAGTAAAGCCTTTGATCATGCCAATGATAATTTATTATTCTTTTCCTTACTCTTTTGTCCATTCAACCATCCATAGCTTGGTGTTGATCAATTTCACATAATACACAAACAAACAAGACTTCCTACCCATGCTCACAAGCTACAACTAACAAATAGTGAGGGAATAATTTCTATAGTTAACATGCAGAAAGTTGACAGCCACTGTAAACAAAAACCAAAACCCTAAAAACTTGCTATGTTCACATGAAAACATGCTTCGATTGCCTTCTTGTCCAGTCACACAGGTACCTGCACAACATTAGTGCATAGTGCATACCAATGTTGGCTAGTTATTGAGTTTTGATCCAATTATCAACCTAAGTATTGATAGCTTATGAGTTGATCACTAATTTTTTTATAATCAATTAATAACCGAACTCCCTATTATTGAATTTTCAAATTTTAATAACTTACTTGGATTACTTATCATCAGGGTAAGTTATCAATCTTAAATTATTAAACATTTTTATGATATAGTACATGAATATGGAGAAATAAAATATTAAATAAAAATAAAAATGTCTAAAAACCTTGTAATTAGTTAGTAATTGGCATGACAACTAATAATTATCAATTAGTTATTTGATAACCTACTTTTATGCATATTTGACAATTATTATTTAAAGATATTGATAACCTAATTGATCAAAAAAATTGATATTGATATTGATAACTTAATCAACACACAAAAATTCTAAAAACTAATCTTCCCCATGATTATAAAAAAATCAATAACCAACCAACACTGGTACATACCAATTTTGAGCTGGTACTTGTTTTGGCAGGTAAGAACTATAGGTTTTGGTTAGTAAGAATCAAATTTTGATTTGACTTTTTTAAAGAATGAGACCTGGAGCTGGGTCCCCAATTTTATATATGTGTGGAATTGGAATTGCAACTCAGATACATGTTATTGAAAGGGAAGTGAGTAGAACGAGGGGTTACCCAAAGGTTAATCAACAGATTCAGTTCAGGTTAGTAAGAACCAAACTGGAACTAGGTCTAGATCTGATTTTTAAGACTTGAACCATATTTTATTATTTTGAAGAACCAGACCTGGAGTTGGATTCTCAGTTCCGTTTATGTCTGGAACCAGAACCAAGACAATTCTCATTTTTTTAAAAATGAAAACTGGAGGTTCTTTACAAAAGTCAAGAACTGGTATGGACCAGTTTTCCACCAGTCTTGTTGGGTGGTTCTGGACTTTTATGAAGATCCTCTGGTTCTTATTCTTCTACAACCATTAGAACAGTTCTGATTCTAGCTCCCAAAAAAATGAAACCCTGAGTTCAACTCTGGTCCAGTTCTTGGAAAAGCATTAATTCAGGTTTTTGTTTCGGTTTCAGTTCTGGAAATCAAAGATGCTTCTGGTCTAATTTTGGGTAATCAGTATGAAACCAATGATTAACTCGTAGTTAACTTTCAATTAGACCCTGGTTCAAGACTTTTTCCCCTAAAATATTCATTTTCAAACTGGCCAGAACTGATACCAATGGTTCTAATCAACCAAGCTGGATAACCACTCAACATTGGTGAGAGTTTCTGGTTTTCAGAGTAATAAAATGGGGAGTTTAGGTTCAATTTTTTGTGAACCAGACTCAAGCTCACATCTTTTTGTTAGAACCAGCACAAGAATCACACATTGGAATTAGCAGTTTGCTAGATCTAGACTCTCACCCAAACCATGAAAAAGCATTCTTGAAAACAAAGACAAGTTCTTTAATGAGATTAATTTTCATTTTTTTTGGAAAAGTTGACAAGCTCAATTTCAGAGTTAAATATTATTTTTTATTAATTGTTGAACTCCATACTTATATATAGACACCAATTTTAATTTGATACAAAATTTTCTATCTACAAAATATCTAGCATAGAGGAGTGTGTAATGTTTACATGGAATCGAACCCAGTTTTGAATCACACCTGAAGCTTCTTGAGTTTGAAAAAATGTGTCAAAACTGAAACTGCAAAGTTTTAGAATGGGAAGAATCGAGCTCAAATGTGCACCCAAAGAATCTCCAATTTTAAAACAAATCAAAACCAATACTGATGATTGTAACCGACAAAACAGGGTAACCGGACAACACTGGTGCATACCCTAATTCATATCCACCCCAAAAACCGTTGGCATGAGAAAGCCATGCTCCTGCAAACTCAACCATCTCATTCCTTTGTTGGGTTGGTGAGAGATTATTTTTACACACAGGTGCCAGACTGCAATGGAATGTAGGGTCCATAAGGAACAGACACTAAATCACTTGATCAAGAAAACTGTTTAATGTTTTACTCTTTAGAAACGAAAACACAAAGAAACCATTTACTCAAAGGAATCCACAAGTACAATAGATTATTGCATTACAAAGCAAGGAATCCCTGCCACAACAAGGGGCCCTCAACAGGCCAGCAAATTCTCTGCTCACAAGTTTGTCATCACATCTTTTGGCTTGTTTATGATATAATAAATCATCATGACCTCGTCCCTGTGTACTTCCCAATCTTATGAAACCATTAAAGGTTACACTTTTTAGTTCCTCCTCTGTCTAGTTTGGTTGGGAAGTCCTTGCAAAAGAGAAGAGTACTCTTTGCTTCAAATCATCAGGCAGAATCAAGATCACCTATGCATTTCAAAATTCCCTGAAAAGGAAACTTTTTGCTAGCCTAGTACTTGATTTTGTTATCATGACTTACCATCAAGTGGGACACAATGACGTACCCTCATGTCATCACAACCGATATGTACAACCCTTGTTCATTAACCTTTCTATTTTGAAACACTACAATAAAAAGTGAAGGGGTTATCAAATTTCTTGTGCCCATCATCCCCAAACATCTCATCTCTGTATTACAGGTGCCAAGGTGAATGGGATAATGTCCTTGGAGGGTGAGGAGCAGGGTGTTCACTCTTTGTATTTTCTGGGCAGCGTTTTGGAGATCTTGATATTTTGAATGAATGACTATTGTGATTGCAAAGTGAAAGTAATATTGATATATAAACTTTTGTTAAAGCAGATTCAGTTTGTTACACATGCTCCAAGTTATTAGTCAAGTGGTTATAGAGTCTTGATTGTTTCCAAGTCAAATTTGGACATGGAATGTGCATTACAATACTTTCACCTGGAAACAATAATTGTAATGCTCATAATAAAGTTGGCTCCAAGTAGCTCCATCACAACGATAACAAAGCATGACAACATTCACAAATACAAGTAGGGCTCCCACCATCTGCTTTAGAGTTTCCCCAGTTTTGTTCATCGGTCCAAATAATGTAATTCTTGAAAACATACCTTGTTATATGTCTTTTGTATCTTTGGCAAGTGGCAAGTTCTAACAACAATATAATCAGGAAACTTCATGAGTTGAGTTATACTACTGTACAATAATGAATTAGAATCATGAGAGCATGTGTGATGAATTTTAATTTAACAATATTAGCGTTTAAAGGTTTGATGTTTCGATGATGAGAGAGTGCAACTCTGAAATTTTGTTGTTGACAAAGGAGGGTGAAGATGGAGCTTGGTAGTGACAAGACCTAAGATTTTTGCTTCAAATGTAGCTATCTGGCAATGTCAACCTTACTTCTAATCATAGCTAGTGACAATAGACATTGTTATTTGTGTTGCAAAGTGACTATAGCCATTGACATGACAAGGGGTAATCTGACTAGTATTTTGTAATGTTTTCAACATTTTTTTCCTTCTTGTCTTTAGCTTGACCTTTTCCCTTTAGTGATTAGTCTGTACAATGGGATAAATGTTTCAATGTATCCTTGTTTATCTATAAATGAAAATTTCAAAAACCAACTATATTTTCAAATTCCTTTTCTTCATAAAAATGTTTTCAAGATTTTTGGGAAGCCTAATTTCTTTTCTAACTGTGTATGAAGTTTCCTCCACAGTAATAAATAAACAAATAGCTTAATCTCCTGAACTGTCACTGATGTCGTCATTTCTGCAGAAACGTCATTGCCATTGTCCTCTTTTGCAGCTGATCTGAAGCCTGTACCCTGCAATGTCTCTGCAATCTCCAACGTCTCATGAAAAACCCAAGGACAGTAAGGCTGGATGTGCAATTTCAACCCCTAAAATCCCATGTGTGTGGGCCAAGTTTGTTCTCCCTAATTAGTACCCCACTGCCAACAATCTACACTTTGATTAAGTGGCTTTTAACTGGTACATGGAAGGACACAGCCAGTTCTGAATGTGGCATTAAATTTTTCAACTCCCATTGTACCAAAAAATTTCTAATTTTGAAGTTGAATGAATCAACAAGTTTTACAGTCCGATTCCAATTAAGTCTGTAACTATGTAGTTGGATTCTCACTAACATCTTTTATCCACCTTATTGATATCTGGTAAGCTGCAAATGATGAAGGCAGACTGGTCACACTTTTCTGCATCACAGAAACCACCCAACAACAGCACCATCATGTTAGACATGGAGAGAATTCAGGACTCATCAGACAGACCCTTTCATATACCTCTATTTCTAGGCTTTTGTGAGAGGTCTACATGAGGACCACTGTAGTACAACTACCATCCAGCAATGTAGTTGTTGGCACCAACATGAGCACTATCATGAAATGGATGCAAACTCTCCTACCCACTTCATGACCAGTGGGTACAGGTTCTGCTCCATAATGGTGTTTTTTGAATTTCCGTTGCTGAAAATTTGCCAAAAAGGAGAAATTATAAATGACGATTTCAAAAATGACATTATTTTTGGCAGTTTCAATTGCCAGAAGTCAGAAAGGAACTCAAGTGATAAGGAAATTGCCTGATTAGAGTGATAATGGGATTTGGCTTTCTTGGTCATAATATTGTGGTGCTCATCTTGTCCAATTTCCAGTCAGACAACATCATCTACTAAATATTTCAAGCAAAATTTTTTGAGTTCACAAGTGAAGTCCACGTTTCCTTTTGAAAAGTAGGAACTAATATTGAACTCTTGACTTCACCAAGGCTGTCTCAATGGCTTACCGCTAAGCTGAAAGACCTCACCAGGTTTAAAAGAATGAAAGAATACAAAATCCCACAAGGTTGAGGGGCAAGGCTCAAACCTAGGAAGCCAAGAGAGCTCATCAAGGCTTAAATAAATGTGTACTCAAAGACACCTCTAAGATTGTGGGGGCATCCTTGGGAGTCCTAGTGAAAAAAGAACTAAGTTCTTGTTTGGTGAGAGAGCCTTTCTAAGGAAGGCCGTGGGGGGTTTGGGTAGTGTGGACATTAAATTGAGTAGGCCCTTTGTTGACAAAGTTTGGAAGAATAAATATCTTCCTTGTAATGGAAGGGATGTCAATGTCCCCCTCTTCAATGAAAAGTGTAAAGGGAGATTAGTTACTGAAAGCACTCTCTAAGGGACTAATGCTTGTGCTAGGTTTTAGTTTTTCCTCTCAAAATCAAATCCTTCATATCTAAAGCTTATCCTAAATATTCCCTCCTCCATATGTTGTTCAAGGGGTTATTAATATATTCCATCACACCAAGGCCAACATGGTGTTGTCTTTGGTCACTGTGCCCACCTATTTTTCCACACTATCAAGTATTTTTTGTAAGCTTTTCATCTTTATACTGATGTTTGTTTAGGTGCAAGGGAAATAGTCCTCGACTTATTGACATGTTGAATCTCAAGTTTGGGCTTGTTGACTTGTGTTGATTCATGTTGTTGATATTTTGTTTAGGAATAATTATTTCTTTTGCTCAATGTTGAGGTTTTGTTTAGTTCACTTCAATGTTTTGCATTGTTTGAATAGTTGAGTACATAGAGTTGAACCAGGGGTCAATGCTTCAACTACAATAGAGGTTGTGGTGTTCCTTAAACGCCATGAGCATGAATGTTTAAGTGTGTCACCATGTTGTTTCTTAGGGTAGGGAATTTCAAAGTGTGTGATTGCTACAAGTTGCATCTACAACAACCATGGTAGGTGTGAGAGCTAAAAGTTGTTTCAACAATGATGTTAATAGTTGTGGCATTACGAGGTTGATAATTGCAACATTAAAACTTGTGGCACCTTTGTTAAAGTGGGGTTATTCATAGATGTTTGGGAAATTATGGGATATGGGAATTGTAATTAGGTGATGCTTAAAATGTAACATTACAAATTTATCATCCATTGATTTAATAATGAAAATTATGCAAAGTTCATTCATTGATAGGTTTGTATATTTCACACAAAAATATCATGTGTTGAAAACATGTTTGACACACAAATATATAGGATGATGGGAAATTCATACATTAATAGGTCTATTTCATTTGTCAAATGTGTTTTCAACACACAATAATCCATGCACAAAATGTATGAAACTTATGAATGAACAAAGTTTGCATGATTTCCATTCATAAATTATTGATGTTAAGTTTGTGATAAAAGGTTACCATGGAGTGTAGTCTCTTGTGTGTAACTAGTCAACTTGCAAAATAAACAACATATTTACAAGGGATAGATATGAGATAGAATCTTCCTACATCACAAATTTACCAAGTTTCATAAGTTTGTACAAATTTTATGTGAAATTTAATTTTCATTAGTTTGTCCATAAATTGCATGAATTCTATGTCATGATCAATATATGTATATATTCAATATTTAGATATTCAAATAGATGAGACATTGTTTTTGAATGACATATGTGAATGTTCATGTTTAATACACAAAAATCATATAATTTTATGCAAAATTACATCACAATAATTGCATAGATTTAGTTAAAATGTAAATCGTACATATCATAAGTTTTTTTTTTACATAAATAATGTTATTTTTTTAAAATTAATACATTTTTACACTTTGAAGGTCATGGATTTTACACAAATATATTTTTTTACAATTTTCAAATGGATTTTATTGAAATTTCATGAAATTCAAAGTTTGTGATGTGGTGCACAAAGATGCAAGCACAATAAATCATGTGCTTGTAAGGGTTGGTTATGGAATAAAAAAATCCTAATGTGATAATGTGGGTGTAATAGAAGGTGTTGTTGTTTGTAACACACCTTCTCAATGACTTAATAAAAGTGAGTGAGTTCTCTACCCTTGTGTGCAAGTTTTCCTTTTCATTATATTAAATATTACAAAACATGTCTCCAGTCCATTATGCATTCCACCCAACATCCATTCAACATTGAAAATTATAATTGTGTGACAAATTATAGATTAGAAAATAGGTGATGTTTAGTGAAATTGACCTTTTAAACTACACAAGTGTATCAAATGTGATATGGAAAAAGAAAAATAGTTAAAGAAGTAAATTTAATTTAATTATTTACTAAAAAAAAACTAAGTTTTCTAATTTTCATTTACAATTGATTTTTAGTTACACATGGCACATGCAATTTAAATTCTTTTGGTTCTTTAAAACAAATTGCATGCAATTTTCAATTGGATTTGACATACCATACTTAATTTTAAATATATTGTATATTGTATATTGTATATTCAATATCATTATACATTTTCATCCATTTGTATCCATTTAAAAAATTTATAGATACAATTAAGAATGGTAAACCATCTTTTTATGACATGTGTTCATTTTTAATGTCAATTATATGGTGACATATGGCACTTGAACCATAGTTATTTTAATATTCAATATCATTAACAAATGAATAATTTCTAAACCATCCAATAAATTATGAACATGATTTCAGCACATGTCCATTTTTAAAGTCCAATGACAAGTAGCACTTAAATAAGTAGTCAATTAAGCCTAATTAGGTGGGTAGAGAGGCCTAAATTAATTAATAGATAGATTTAATCGTATTTTATTTTTGGGTTTAATCTTTCGAGTCAAACTTTTTTTTATTGGTTCATCTCAAATGACATTTGGTTTGTGACCATGTCTAGACCACATTTATATAATGTACAAAATTGGAATGAAGGACAAAAGATATGGGATAAACAAATAATTACAAACACATTGACCAACTTAGTTGCAAGTTAAATGTAATGATTATTTTATACCTATGTTATATAAAACCAATGATAATAGCTAATAGATAATATTATAATATTATTTATGAACTAATAGAATTTAATAATTATTAATATTAATATTAATATAGATTAATAATTAAAAATAATAGTGTTAACATCATAATTTTTATTATTATTATTGTAGCTAGTAACCTAGGCTTTGATAGCATATGTATATTATCACATATGTACACCATTAATTGCACATGGTTACATATGAGAAGATTTCATTTATTAATATTTGTCACATGCATCAAAACAACCAAAGCATGAGAATTTTCAAAGGACACTAACAAACCATGACAAATGCAAGTTTAATTTTAAATCCAAACATGAAACATGAAAAAAACAAGGCTCTAATGCAAGATCATACCCAAAATTAATATTGAAATGACCAAGAGTAATGGGGTTATACCTTTATTTATATGGCTCTAAAGACCTAGTTCAAAGAAGCTTTCATGGAGACTTCCATATGCCCATCATCTAAAAAAACCTTTTGAAATTTTTTTTTCAATACAAGTTAACAATAAATCAACTATAAGTGAATTACAAATTAATTATAAATCAACTACAAGTTCATAGCAAATGAATTTCAAATTCATTCATGCTTATGTTTGCAATGATGTTTGTAATGATGATGCCAATTGATGTTGTTATCCATGACTTTATCCACATGTATGTTCACACATTAATAACACACCTTTTAAATTATTTGATTTGAAAATATATATTGTATCAACTTACAACTTAATAAATTTGTGAACGATAAATAAAATATTTAAATGATAAAATTTAAAAGGGATGCCCATGTATGACAACAACTAGATCCCAAATTTTATAACATTATTGAAAGGCCTAAAATGAAAAAACGCAAAACCTTATTTATGCACAAAGATGACAAATTGACCTACTTTATTTTGCGTGGACCCATCTATAAACATTAAAAAACCTTGCACAAACCCAATGTAGTGAAATTGAATGATTTGCAATAGGTGAGAATTGGTGGATGGACCTTTTTTGCTATGTCTCCAAAGAACTATAATGAAATGTATCTAGAAGTTATGTACCTATAGAGTTAATATGCATCAAAAGAACTATAGATTTGACCTTTTGGTTGTGCCTTTGTTTTTTTTCTTCTCTTTTATTTGGCCCTTGGTTCTACCTAAATTCCCTTTCTTTGCAACTAAATTTTTGTGTGTTCATTTCATGTGTAGGGATGGATGAATCCTAATGATCATAAATGAGTCTACAATAAAATGCATACTTGAGGATCAAAGCATTATATGAAAAATGTTAATAAAGCGAAAAGCAACGGCACCATGTACAATATAAACTGTAAAATCTTATACCTATCAAATAACATTACCTAAAAACTTCATATACATCCTTATACCCTAATTTAATAATCATGAAACCCAAATCCAAATCCTAATTGTATTTCTTGTTTTTAGACTTTAACCCATAAATCCAAAACATGAATCTGAGCCTAAATGCTAAAACTTAAATCTAAAATCAAACCCTAGAACTTTAAACCCCAAAACCTAACCATCAACTTACACCTTTCAACTAAACCAAACCTTAACCTTAAAACTAAAACCTTAAACCTAACCCTAAACTTTAACCTCAAAACTCAAAAACCTTAACCCTAAAATGTAAACATCAAACTTGAACCTTAAAAAATAACAACTAAACTCAAACCCAAGAAAAATATTTTTGAAACTTAAACCCAAATTAAAAACATCTAAAGAATAAGCTCTAAAGCCCAAACCTTAAAAATAACCATTTAAAAATAAACCTTAAAGAGAAAAATCCTTAGACTTTAAACCTTAAACCCCAAAACATTACCATAAAATATAAACTTTAAAATGAAAACCCTAAAAAATGACAACAAAAAATAAAATTGTAAAAAATAACCCCTAAAATCAAAACCTTAAAATTGAACCCTTCAACCCAAAATTATAAACTTTATACACTAAATTGCACATTCTATAACCTTAAAACTCCTACATATTCATAATCTCTAAACTCAAGTATTAAGTAACCTTTTGATTCATTTAAATCATTTCAAATTAAAATTAGTCCCTACTTCATCCATAGTTGGGGATTTTGTCCTTGGTTGGATTGACTTTAAAAATACCAAAAAACAAGGAATGAAACAATAAATCAAAGGTCAAATTGGGTTGTAGCTTGGTATTACTTGAAGGATAATTTTATTAAGTATATTCATAAAGTGACTTTTATCAGGGACCCTAAACCTCTAACACTTGGTGAGACTTGACATTAGAATTAACATTTTTGAACTACAAAAAGAAAAGGGACCAAACTAAAAAAATCCTTTTAAAACTTGAGGTCAAACTACTTTGGTCCCTAGTCTATGTTTTGCACCTTGTGTGAAAACTAACCCAAGTAGGTAGTACAAGTATGTAAGTAACCTAGGTTGGTAGATAGGTGAATAGGTAAATAAATTAAGTAAGTAAATAAGTACCTTAGGTGGTATGTAGGTAGACATCATAAGTGAGGACATATAAACAAATAGGTAAATAGTTTAGATGGGTAGGTAGGTTGATAGATCAAAAACCTAAGTAGTTGGATAGGTAGACTAGGAAGGTATTATGTAAGTTTAAGGTAGGTGAAGAGGTAGTCAAACTTGTTGGGTAGGTTGGGAGGCTTGTAACCTAGGTAGTTTGGTAGGCTTGTAACCTACGTAGTT